>Ga0123340_1001707_pt1 | contig 18733 bp, 11 predicted proteins | sample SirMexnodulemix_FD_89961 | JGI IMG/M metagenome (GOLD analysis project Ga0123340, IMG submission 89961) | Root nodule microbial communities of legume samples collected from Mexico - Siratro Mexico nodule mix | ecosystem: Host-associated > Plants > Roots > Nodule | place: Mexico: Nepantla... | reverse complement strand
TTTTGATTCTTTTATTCAAACAATAGAAAAATAAAATCATTTGAAAATAGGAGTGAAAAAAAAAATACTGATAAAAAAATATTTATAAATATTCCATCCTATCGTAGGCAATTGCTTCTTGCATTCCCTAACAAAATTCAAATGACTATTTATTTTTGTTAAGTAAATATTATTTTATTCTTTACACACTTTTTAAAATTTTATAAAATACAATATAAAACACGTTTTTTCTTAAATAGGATAAGACGTATAAAATAAAATTTTTGAAACACATGAAATATATTTTAAAATAAGTTTTTAAAAATGTATATAATATCTTTTAGAATATATCTTTAAAAATATATTCTTAAAATAAGATTTTTCTTTTAGTATTGTCGATGATGAGAACAATAACATTATTATTATTATTATTAATAATAATAATAATAATAATAATAATAATAATAATAATAATAATAATAATAATAATAAGTGTAATAAGAAAGATACCAATGGAAAAATTCGATTATTTCAGCTAATTGTTGGAATGCATAAAGTAATTATCGCTATCTTTTATACTAGTTTTAAAACTTATATGCGTTTAAATAACTTTTATTTGTTTTAAAATATACTACCTTTATATTCTTTTATATTTCTATTATTTTAATAATGCAATGATTTTTTATTTTTTATTTTTATTATTTAATTTATACTTAACATTATAATGATATTTTCTATAACTTTTATTTTTATTACGTATTTCACTTTTAGTTAAATTTATTTTTGTTAATATACTATGTGTTGGTTTACTTAATTGATTTCCAATGATACGAATCATTTTTATTTAATTTATATTAGGTAACAGTCCATTTTACCTTTTATGATTCTATTATTTAATTTATTATGAAAATATTTCAAAATATTAATCTAAGAGTTAAAAATCAATTTTGAAATATATATTTTTTTACCATGCTTGGCACATGTAATTTAAAAGTTTTTTAATACACTTCAGGTTACATCTTTCTGGTTATTTGTGGAAAAAGAAATTATGAAATCGCATGAAACTCTTTTATTTTTCTCTCCTCTTAAGTTAACTTTTGTTAATGCCTCAAAAAATTTATTCAAGAAATCTTGTTTTTGAAATCTTATTCCAATAGTTCTATTATAGAATATATCTCATATATTTTATGAAGTTTGTTTATAAATTATTTTATATGTTTTAGAAAACTTATTTAGACAAATTTATCCTAGAAAACTTGCAGTGGAATACATTTCATTCGTTTTAGAAAACTTATTTTAAAAATCTCATTCTAAAAACCACACTAAAAATTCCAAAAAACTTGTTACGAAAATTTTCTAATTAGATAATCTAAGAGTAGTCTACTTTTTCATGAGAGATAGAATGATTATTTAGAAAATTATAGGAGTGAAGAAAGTAAAAGCCCATGTTCCTTATAATTTTCTCTTTCCTACCATGAAAGACTTCTTTCAAATGTAAAAGTTATACAATTTCCTTATAATTTCACTAGTAATATTTAACATAATAAAATCAAAAGATATCAATACTTATGCTACTAAATTAACTAATTATCTTAAAAATTTATTCCAAACTAAATAGGAAATGGACTTTCCATATGCAAATAGTATATTTTCTAAAAAAAATCAATCACAAAAGAGAAAGAATTTTCAAATGTAAAAATATATATTTTAGAATGCAAAAAAAGACACTATTTTTGCTTACAGCTCACAAATGTATACTCCTAAATTCCAAATTAACCTAACCTTTCTCTAGTAAAACAATTAACACACCTTAGAAAATCTCGATCCATATTAGGTAAGTCAAAATGAAAATTTTACATTCTGAAAAGTGAATTCATAAGAGTTCAAGAAAAGGCCTTCTGTTTTAAGGTTAACTCAGGATTTCTAGGCTAGAGACATTTCAATCTTGGTTTTAGGGTTTTCATGAGACTCCACCACCACTGCCAACCATGGCCATGAATCACCGTAGCATGGTGGTCCTAGAATTTGTCATGGTCAACCGCCATACGGAAACCCAATCAAGGTTTAACCTGACCTGTCAATATTTTTAGGTTTAACTTGACCTGTTCAGAAGTTTGACTTAACATTATAGCCTGATCAAAGACCAAAAAAGATTGTAGACGAGCATGACTTATCCCTAAATAAGCTAATGTTGACAAAACACTGCTAAAACAAGAGTATATGAACAATGAAGATTAAAACCAAGTTGAACTAAGAAAGGAAACTATTATTGATTAGATAATCAGAGACCTACATTCTGCATTTAATTCCTAAACATCATACACAGAAGTACAAGAGGGCAGTGGCGGCATTCTACAATCTCACCGCTCATTCAATACCCCTTCTCATAAAGCAGCTAATATTATATGGACTCGAGAGAGGAGACAAGCAGAATATACACAGCATTGGACTTTAAGAGTCAGGTTGCTCTGATTTCACTGGTGCACCTGATGATGATGCACAACTTCCATTCTGCAGATACAGGCTGTTTGCAACCATAGAATCACTAACCAAGCCCACATCAACATCATCAAAATTCAGGGGTCCTCTCACCTTCCTGTTGCTAATACATAGAATCAAACACAAATAATTTAATATTCAAGGGTGTCAGAGTTTAGAAAAAAATTATTTCTATTAATCTGACAATTGAATTTCAATATATAATTAATTACCCTTTTGTCAATTATACTTTTGCTTTCAGAAAACATTTTCAGGGTAAAACAGGAAACATCATAAATATTTTATTAGGATCAAGAAAATTATTGTATTTGCCCTTTTCTACATAAAAACCTTAATATACAGATGAAAAGCAACAAAATGATTAAATAATAGGTTTCAAAAGGTCAAGGCATGGAGAAAGGCATACCCGTTCAAACGGTTATTGATGGCAGTCAGGTCTTTTGAAGGGCTCTGATAAGCATGAGTGCTCTCCCCAACACATGCATAATAGCTTTTTGAGCTGTGTGATATTAGAGCATCCATCTGTGCAGATAAAAAATGAATATATAAGTGTTCCAAGATTTTTTTTCTAGAAAAGAATTTATTATGTGCATTCGAGATCTTATCAAATAGCAAATTAAAAAAATAGTCATCTGTGAAAATACAACAAATTGAACACTACAGCGCTCACTTTGACATCATAATGTTAGATGGTTTTTGTGCACTAGTAATAATGAGAACTGGGAAACCATCCAGTCCGAAAAAGAATCCAAACAAATAAATGAGTACCTTGGACGATCGTAATGGAGAGACATACACATTGTGTGTAGCAGATACTTTTTTTGGAGACATATCGGGAAGGGTAGGGAAAGATGATATTTTAGGAGATCCTGGACATTGAGCTAAATGGCCTGTAAAGAGAAGAACACACAAGTCCGTAAATAGATCACAAGATTGGCACAGTAACGGAAACCAGGTAAGCCATTGAAAGTAAATTCACAAATAAGCAAGTACCATCATTTTTATTATTAACTTCAGGTATTCGGTCGCTTTTTGTAGTTACTCCAGAAGGGTCAAGTTCAACCAGCAGTGGCTTCACTGAGGGAATAAATATTTCATTGTAAAAGGTGATGATGTCAACATGCTCCTGTCCTGTTCTCTGTTTTCATTAAGCTCAGTTATGAGGTCATAGTTATCAGAAGATTACATAAGCATTTAATTTTAATCATTGGCTACATACCCCATTTCTGCGTGCTAATGACCAATCAACAAATACACTGCGGAAAACTTGTGGTTTGCAATGTGGCTGCTTTCTGTAGTTGTATACTATCTCTCTAAAAGTTAGGTTTAATTGTGAAATCTGCAAGAAAATAATACAATGAGAAAAAGTAATAATAGAAAAACACATTATACTCCGAAGCTTCTAAATGTAAAGAGAAACCTTTGCAACTCCATAGAAACAACACAAAATGATTTGGTCTATATGATGGTTGAAAAATAGAGATGTCCGTTGATTTAGGATCCGCTGGAAAAGACAGTATACATTCTCCCTTATCTGCTGAGATAATTGTAGTCTTTCAACCATGCCACTAATTCTGACTGCTCCCAACTTAATGATCTAGCAAACAAAGGAAATGTACACACGCTGAAATGCTTAAAAATGATTTAGTGGAGAAACAAAAACATTAAATCTTAAATCAAAGAGGCAAATCAGAACAACTGCTCCATCAGCATGAAATAATTCAAATTGAAAAGGCAAAGTAAATTCAATATAAGAAAAAAAAAAAAAACATCTAGACCAAGTTGTCCATGGAAACACAATGGTCAAAACCTGGAGCTTTGAAGTAACAGATAGATGTGTTGTCACATTGAATTGAATAAAGAGATCATCGCAACAGATATACAGAGTCACACACTAAGGTGGTTTCCTTAGAATTCACTAAGCTAAAAGGTAATGATAGTTATCAAATGAAACCTAGTTAATATGGCAAATCAGTGTTATGATCAATACCTTGCCAAAAAAGATGTTAATCCCAGTTTCTGCACACGTTTCCCCTCCACCTGCTGGATTTGGCTTTGTTGGGCTGCATTGAATAAAAATTCAACACAAAGCACCAAAAGAAAACAGCAAATTGCTAAAAATAAAAATTAATTAAAATTTACATGAATACCAGACAACCTTTGTCATACCTGGAAAATGCAGACTGCAAAGGAGGTGGGGGTAGTTTTGACTTAAGGTTGCTGAAGGGAAGAAGCCGATCTTTCACAGGAGAAGTGAAAGAATTTCTTTCCATCAACACATTTCGCTTTGGTGATCTGATATCCCCATTTTGAGCTGAAATTGATTGACAGATGTTACTCAAGTTGAAAAGTATTTATTTTCACCACAGGCCTTTTGAGTTAAAGTTATGTAATAAGCACAAAGAATTATATTAGAACTCAGAAAACATGACCCAAGGACTTCAAGTTAGAATTAGAAGGAGAGAACCATTACTTGGTGAACTTTCAAGCTTGGGCAAGGTAGGCACTGGTGGCAGCCCTCCACAAGAGAAGTTAATTTGCATTGCAATTTCGTCCAGTGATGGCATTGGTTCAGCTAACAGACCCAGGCGATTTATCTCTGCAGAAAGGGCAGGTCTGGCAACTGCCAAAGAATTATACATTGAAGAGCCCTTTTCCCATACCATGCTCTCCAAAAGTCGTTCTTCCAATGAATTCAGATGTCGCCTCAATTCTCTTGGCAGAGATTCTTCATGTCTAATGAAACTTTCAATCACCTTGCTAAGATCAAAGGCTGTAATTCCAGTCCTCTCAAGTACTGCAGGGAACAACATTGTTACAGTCTTATGAGTTGCCAGGACTAATTCTGCAGAACATGCAAGCATACACCTATGAAACCTCTCGTTGGTAAGAAGAGGGGTCAAATTAGTTGCATGAAAAACTTGAGCTTCAGCTCTGCACATTGCCTCCAGTACCCTGTAGTATAACTTCAGTGCTTCCAATCTTCGTTGTTCTGCCCATATATTGTCCATGAGGTTTGCACTTTGCAGACCTCCTGTTACACATAGTTCTCCAAGTGGACTACTAGGAAATGTAGCCTGCAATATAATCTGTGCTCTGCGCACTACATCACTTGTAACATCCCTATCACAAGATGTCAGAAATCTTTCCAGCTCTGGTGAGGGCTTCGGTGCAAGTGGAGAAATGACAGTTCGAAGCCACTTTGCTGTAGTCATTGCTGTGCTTACAGGGGTGGCTGCCATCTTTGAGTTTGCACTACCGGGGATGCCATTAGGATGTGATGAAGGAGAGCGGTGAGGTGATAGTGGACTTGTAATGGTCTTAACAGGTGATGCCAGTGAATCAAATTTCCTCTATAGAATACAACAAAAGATGATTTAGGTGTTATCTTATACATGATAGAAATAAATTTTCCATTGAACATACCTTTACACCACCTGCTGAAACAGAACCTCCAGACAAGCTTCCTGAAGCTAATAGGCTGTCGTCCTCATTAATGAATAATCTCTCGTCCAGTTCACTTTTGTTGCAAATCATTTCATCATAATCCTTTTCTAATAAATTTAAACTAGAAGGTAGAGACGATTCTTCCATCAGGTCTTTAAAGTAGGTCAAACCATCTATAAAGAAAAGGATAATAAATATCTGTTAGACATCAGTTATTAATGAAATATAAAGAATAATGACAAAAGGAAAAGGAAACCTTTATCGATATTTTCTAGGTTTTCAGTTTCGCATTCAGATGCCAAGCAGGGCTTCTTCTTCAATATATCTGCTATTACATTATTGGCTTTCTCCATTGTTTTCCTCAACTCATCTTCAGTAGTGTTGTATATGTTGCAAAGTGAAGCAAGGAGGTCCACACCTTTGTTATTTTTCTTAACTGAAAGAAGATATGAGGATATTAATGGTAAAGTCCTTTAGGCTGTTGCAATTATTATTTATTTAGATGTTACAATTGTAAATACACAAATCAGTCTTTTAGGTCGTCATTACTACTTAATTAGACCTTACTATTTAATTTAATAGTTACAATCTCTTCAAGAACTGCTGTACATATCTTTAACATCTAAAATTTCTTTATTTTAAAGATCCTATTGGCTATTTAATGAGAATGGCCCCAGAGGCACAGCTCAGTTTTTCCCAGGCAATATTCCTAATTGTTTCTTATGTCGTTCTTGTGATTTCCAACAAGATACAAGAGCCTCACCAGAAAAGCATAATATGACATGGTAAGTTAAATTCACAACACCTCATTTTTCTATCAATTAGAAAAAATCCACTTTCAAGGCCATCATCACCTAAAAAAAAACTATAAATAAATGGGTGTTTGAGAACAGGAAAGATCATACATGAAGTATTTACTGCATGCATGTAAAGTGAAGCCTGACCGGAAAGATGACAAATTTAAACCAAATGCAGGAAAGTGGGGAGAACAAAGAGGATTACCAAAGCGTGAGGAATCATGAATGTTGAAATTCCGAAAACGAGTAGGAACATGAATAATTAAGATGGCCTGTAACAGATACAACCAAAAAATAAGAAACTATGTCCTTCATTTCCCTCACAAAAGCAACAATTAAATATAAGAAATACAAGTTTTCAAAGTTTCAACAATCAAACATATAATACATTAATAGATTAAAGTGTTCAAAGTTTCAATAATTATTTTCACTGTGCTCAAAAGGAAAAAAAAAAAAAAACTTTACTGGAATGTTAACAGAAAAGAGTGCCATGAGAATCTAACTTACCAAGATTGAAATTAGACCATTGGTGCAAGTCACCAAGTCTTTAAAGCGGCTGAAAGCATGTACACGAAGAGCCAAGAAAAGCAACCATCCAAATCGATGGTATTCAGATGCATGAACAATAACAGATGAGTTCTTTTCAGCATTTGAATCGGTTGTCACAAAGAACTCTCCAAATACACGTTTATAGTACCTACACCATCAAGCATATAAGTTGTCATGTCATCTCAGCTTAAGTAGGCATGTTGCACTGCACACATGATAATAAAAGCAAACTACTATATACACCCAAAATAGGAATGATCAGCATACAACATCGCAAAGTCTGAGAGATGACTAAATGATACAAACAAAAGCATCTGATTTCTTGCATAGTTAAAAGTAACAGTAGTATGAAATATTGGAACATAGCATAGTTATAGTTACAGATAAAAGCATCTTGACTTTAATAGGTTAACTACGAAGTTTCAGTTGCCCTGCCTTCCATATTTCGTTAAGTACTATCACCCCTTCACAATGCATGTTCCCCCTTATATAGACTGGCTTCCTCTATTATAAACAAATTTGTATCCAGCTTTTTTTTGTCACAAATGTCAACATATATTACATATTAACAAAATACAATAACATCAAATATCACAGCACATAAGGCAACGTAAGCTTCACTGCCAACAATGACCGACAGCTACCTTATGAAAGAAACATGAGATGCATAGACAAGGATGACTAAATAACCATTCACTGAAAAATATGGTTCCTATAATTGGCACATGTCAAGTTTGCTTAATTATTATACTGAAGGAAATAATACATGGGTAAAAAGTTTCACTAATACCATAAATTAATGAACAATGAGCACCTTAGATATCAATCAAAGAAATGTATGCAAAAGATGGGGTACTTACTTGCTAAGAATCTTTAAGTGAATAGCATTGGCATGTATCTCCTTTGCCTAGTATAGACATACCAACGGAAAAAATGGTTTAATAGAAATCTATTCCAAGGATTAATTAAAAAAGAAAATCACACAAGGGCATAAACTTAGCAACCATCAGGCTCTACTTAGTCAATACCTCCAGCTTGTTTTCCCAATCTGTTCCATATAGATTACTCAATGTTGGACCAGCCTTAACAACAAACTGTGGAAGTTCTTTGAAAAAATCTGCAATGCTGTTTAATAGAAAATAAATATGACAATAAGTAATATAAAAACCTACAAAGTACAACTAACATGCTAGTCAAAAAGAGCAGTAAAATACTTGAGCTTAGCTGCTCTCAATATACGACACAAACTAAGCCCAGTGATGACATTCTCTTCCTTCCCAGCCTCCTCATAGTTGTTGATCAATTTCTTGACAGTGTATGCAATAAATGCAAACCAATACCGTTCTGCTTCTTCAGACTGGAAAAGAATAATACAACATAAATTCAAATAAAATTTCACACAACGTTATTTCAAAGAATGATATTCATATATACCGTTCCATTCCCCATTGATGAAAAATTTGTCAGAAGAATATGCTTGGTTTCTCCTAGCAAATTGATTGCTTCTTTACAGCTTTTCTCTTCCAATGCTAATTCATTCTGTCACAGATAAGACATTAGTGTAGAATTTAATGGGTAATAGATCTCAATTTAAATGTCACTTAATGCATATGAAACCATATATGGATGTTTCTTCTATTCTGACACTCACTTATTAAACCAATCTCAACTTGATATGAATTCTAGTGTTTAAAGCAAAACCAACACACACTAGTTGGTACACTTATTAGATTGAAAAATAAAAATGCAGGTGCCGAAATGTGAAAGGTGATACCCTTATGGCTACTATATTCTCCACAATTCTTAGCAATTTGCCCAGAGAATAGAGGGACTGAGATGCACACAGGTGATACCCAAATGATATTCTATGCTCCACAACTCAGTGGCTACTAGTTGAGAATTCAGCTTCTATTCTGACTATTCAAGTTTACAAATTACTTATAACTTCCAGCAGCTGCAATACTCCACTAAAGTGCTACAGAGGCACTTATGTCTCACTATTGACTACTTACACACTCAGGCTGACACAGACAAACACACTTTCTGTAAAAATCAGTCATGAATAGGCATTCAACATGAGAAACACATGGAGTCCCTCAATGAATATTTAGTGAGCGAGAACCTCCGTTTAAATCTTTGTTTTCATTAGGACACAGTGCATATTCATTTCACTTATCTCCTAAATAAAAAACCATTACCCATTTCATTGTCATTTATCTCACACAGTAATGCACAAACATTAACAACTAACTTTTTTTTGCTGATCAATTAAATATTTTCAGCAGCATCTTCTTGTTCTTAACTCAAAAAAAAAAATAAAAAATAAAAACTTAACTTTAGAAAAATACTTAACAAAAATAAAATGAAATAAAATACCAAACTTTTATACCCATTAACTAAAAAACTTAAAGATCTTGACTTTCTGCATATAGACAGCTCCTCTGAAACCCCACACACGACTACAGTGTACAACACAACAAGACTAATTTAACAAAAAAAAAAATCCCCAAAATTAAATTATAGAACACAAAACAAAGGATAAACCAGAACCTTGAGGAACTCGACGAAGCGAGACACAACTTGGTCTCTGGCATTTTCTGGCTTGCCATCTTCCCTCATGTTGGATTCAGCTGGAGGACTCATGCGAAAACCCTAATTGGCACAGATCACGCACAAAGGGGCTCTATTCCTAGAGTTAGTATCAAGGAATTGCGAAGAAACCGAAGAAGAGTAGGAATTGAGAAACCCTAACGGAGAATAGACAATACAGATATGGAGAGAGAGAAGTGATTTTGGTGTTGCTTTGTCTGTTTGGTTCTGTTGTGTGGGTTTTTTGTTTTTTTTTTGTTTTTTTTTTAAGGATAACAAATGGATATAAAAATGTTTTTTAATTAAAAATGGAAAAAGTTGTCCCATTTTGCCGCCACTTGTTGTGTCCTACAGGTTTTTCCCGCCAAAATGTTGTATCAAAGAGAGGTAGGGTCATTTTAGTAATTTCCTATATGTATCATAAATAAGGTATTTATTTAATAACGAAATTTCATTTTTATCCTCTCTCTGTATCTTTCATTCTTCTATCAGTTCTAAAGGAAAAAAACATTTTTTCTGTTTTAAAGATCTTTCATTTCTTTTACAATATTTATCAGTTTAACCAAAAAAGTAAAAATCATCCATAATTATTAACTCTTATTATCAAAAAATGATATTTAATAACATTTATTTGCAATTATAACATAAAAAAGAAAAAAAAATAGATATACACAAAAATGTCTTTTTAAAATGTTGGACTTCTTCTCTCTTCCATAAGGAATTACTAATAATATTTTAAGTTTGTATTCCTAAACTTAAAAAGAATTTGTGAAAAAATATAGATTAAAAAAGACAGAATTTATGTGATATCATAGAGTTTAAATATTTTTATAAATTTGATAAGTTTTAAATTTTGCCTTAGTTTGTTTTTGCAATGTCCCAACTTTTTGAAACTTAAATATAATAAATGCTGGTAAAAAAACACTAGAATCATTCTAAATATTAATAGCTTATTATTTCGTAATTAATTTGATTTACTTCTGAATATTCTAACTTTAAATATAATATATGAATTCAATTTTAAAGTTTTTATTATAATTCAATACAAATTATTTCTGTATTAAATTCTCATAAAGTTCAAACAACTATTTCAAATACTAATTCTAATTATAGAATTTCACGTACATTAATGAGAGAGAATTTAAGTTTTAACAACCTCACTGTTAAATCTGGATCTACTAAGTGCAGATTTTTTTATGAACACTTAATTTATCTATAAAGAAAATTTACACATAATTTTCCTATAAAATTTTCGTGCAACTTTAAAATCTGCAGGTAAAACTTTGAAGTTTGCAAGTAATATTTCTGCAACTTTGAAATTTGTAGAAAAATCTACAAAATTTGAAAAAGATAAATATTTTTTAGTATTAATAATATTTTTTATTTAATTATGAGATATTAATTGTTATAAATTATATTATATCTAATACAAACATATTATATGAAATAGTTATTATTATATACACAAACTCTAATATAATATATTTATATAATAAAATAGTTTAAATTTGTTTAGAGTCCTTATTTTTTTTTCTCAGTCTAAATATAAATAGAAAAAACTCAATACAAACAATTCTCCAATAATAACAGTCTAAGATGGTTACAGTAATGTTACACCATGCAATTAAACTACATATAGAAATCATCAATGAAGATACAAACAAAACACCCTAATTACTCCAACATTCTCATAGTAGAAGACAGTTAGGATAGTGAAATGTGGATGACTTAAACCAAGCTTTAACAAAGTTAATTATATAAGAACAACTATATTTTATGTTGCCTAGCCACATTAAGATAGTGTAAATATGAGTTTAGTTATTAGAAAAAAAGAGGAGGTACAGAGAAGACAACTCCCAAACAGACTGAATTGAGTGGTTTAAATTTGAACATTATCAATATGAGAGTTCTAACTGAGTGAAAAAATGAAAATTACATTATCAATATGAGAGTTCTAACTGAGTGAAAAATGAAAGCCTGGGAGCTTTTCTAACTGACAAGAAAAAAAATGATTTTGACTCATTATAAAAAAAATTATTTAAAAACTAATTTTTAGTTATTAAATAAAATAGTTGCTAATAAAATAGTTATTAAATTAAATTTTAATTGTTAAATAATTATAAAATAAAAATAATAATTTAATTTAGTGACCAATTAAGTCAAGATAATTGGTATCTAATATTAGCTACTAAAGTTTTAATAACCTATATTATTAGATTCTAAATTGATATATAATTAAGTTACAGACTAATTTAGAATATAATGATATAGGTCACTAAAACCTTAGTACCTAATGTTAGATACCAATTATCTTGACTTAAATGGTCACTAAATTTAATCATTACTTATATTTTGTAATTAATTAACAATCAAAATCTAATTTGGTAACTATTTTTGTCATAATTAATAATTAATAAATGTTTTATTTGATAGCTAAAAATTAATCTTTAAATAGCTTTTTTCAAATAGTGACTCAAGATAATAAACTTGTATGTTAAAAAGAAAAACTTGTAGAGAGGGTCAAACAAACTTGAACTTATATAAGCAAACATATGTGGACTTATAAAACTAGTTTCAAACAGTAACAAAAAGTTTTATAGTAAAATTTGGATTTCCTTCTTAATGAAAATGAGAGTTTCTTCCAGCACCTTTATAACATTTCAATACCTTGATTGAAAATATGAAAATACTTTGATTGAAAATATGAAATTAGCCTGTCATTAAATTTAAAATCTAAAACTATCCTTCATTTCATTATCTCGCTTCACTTTGCACCATTTTGCCTTTTAAAATTTTGGTTCACTCTTCTATGTTTATTCTTGTAATTACACCAGTGTCTCTTACAGTGGTTCAATTTGAAATACGTTTTTGTTGTAGTATAATGACATTGGGTGGCCGGTGGTAGGTTTACGGTGGTGGCAAAAACATTTGCGGGTTGAAGTTTTTCATCGTTTTGCACCTTCATTCGAAATTAAAGCATTTATTGAGGCAAAAGTAAGTTTTGTTGTGTATTTTATTATAGTATTGTATGATTGGATTGGACTATTTGAGCTGTGGAGGATGACGGCGCGAGAAGAGGGGTGAATTTTTGTTATGAAATTTACAAGCTTTCCTACAATTTGAAAGGTAAAATGTTTTCGAAATGAATTTCAAATTGTAAAATTGGAAAAACATTTCATTTCAGTTTAACCTTTTGGATTGGGGTGTGCGATTCAATTTGAAAGATAACATTTAACTTCTCGATTCTTGAATCCATAAATTAAAACCAATTTTACATGACTTCCAAATTTTAGAATTTGGAAGTCATTTAAAATTGATTTTGACTTCTGGATTCTATAATCTGGAAGTTTAAAGTTTATTTGTTACGACTTCCTAATTATGGAATTCGGAAGTAAAAACAAAATTCAAATGACTTTCGAATTTTACACTCTTAAAGTCTTAATTTTTACCATAGGGTCATTTTTTGTCTTTTCGCCAAGATTAATTTTGGAATTAACAAAGGTATGGAGGTGCATACTAATATTATGGAGGTGTAGAAAGGAGCTCTCAATGAAAGTTATAAGTATTGTTTATGTTTAAAAACTTAAAAACTATGCTGAAAAAGAAGTTGGTATATACATTACTTGTTTGGGAGCAAATAGAGGTGGTGAATTCACTTCAAACATATAGAAGTAAGGAAAACTTCTTCTTGCACCTCCATATATTCTTTCTGCACCTCCATACTTTTTTTATTTTTCCAAAGTGCCATTGATTAAATATTGCAGTGACACATTTACCCTTTCCAAATCTTACACCACCATTGTTTGCCGCCACCATCGTCTGCTGTTGCCGCTGTGTCCACCATTATCTGTTAAAGGTAATGTATTATTGGTAATGGAAGTGGTTTTGGAAGAAGATGGGGAAAAAGGTGTTGCGTGCGGCATTTGAGGTGGGTTTTTCATATTAAAATGCCTTTCCGAATAGCTCATTCCGGAAGTTGTTTCCATATTTAGAAATAGCTTCCAGATTGAACCATTCCAAAAGCCATTTAAAACGTGAATACCACTTCCAGAATGAGACATTCTGGAAGCTATTTTTTGATTTGGAAACAACTTCCAAAATAAGTTATTCCAGAAGAGAAGGGATGTCTAAATTGACTTTTGAAATGACTCATTTTGAAAGTTATTTCTGGATTCGAAAACAGCTTTCAAAATGAATCATTCCAGAAGAGGAAAGAAGGGGTGTACAAAATGACTTTCAGAAAGACTTAGTCTAGAAGTTGTTTCTGAATCTGGAAATGAAATTTGGCTTTCAAAATAGCATATTCTGGAAGGTAAAATTTGACTTTTGGAATGGTCTATTCTAAAAGTCAAATTTTATCTTCCGGATTACATTATTCTGGAAGCGTAACCTTCATAAGGGCAAAAAAATCTTTACAAAATGGGTACTTTGAGAAAATAAAAAAATGTATGGAGGTGTAGAAGAACATATAGAGGTGTAGGAGGAAGCTCTTAGAAGTAAGTTGCCAATCAAAGGCCCATAGATTGTTTGATCCAATATCCAATAAAGGTGAGCCTACTTTAGCTATCTTTTACCAATGATCTTTATAATTTTCACGCAGTCAGTGTTGCATTTCATTGAACACCTGTAAGACACCATCTTTAAGCAATGCATGGAGATTCTTACAGTAGAGGCCTTTGAATCAACACTACAGATAATGTACATTCTCTGTCAACTATTCCTTCAAAATTGGGAGACCAAAATCTAACATATCACTAATTAATTATTAAAAGGAATTTCAGAAGCAATAAGGTACTCAATTGCAATCCAGATTAGAAATTAATTAAGTATTAAACATACAATTAGTATGATAATCATTAGCTTAATTAGTCATATATTTATATTTACAATTTCTTTCTTTTAAGCACATGGAGAGTAACTCTTCATACTCTTTGGTTATGACATTCTTTATATAATAAGTGTCAACTCTCTCGTAAAAATAACTTTAAATATTGAATAACTTTTCTGAAAGATTTTTTTTTTAAATATCTCGTGTGAGTCATTCTTATATTGGAAAGCTTTTTTAAACTGTGAAACTTTCTATACTTATTTTTTGGGAGTCCCACTTCTCAATACTCTTTTCTTAATTCATTATTTTATTTCCTTTTTTCTTGTTTCTTCTTTGGATTTGAGTAAGTTGTGAATTTGAAACCCATTGAGTTTCATGCTTCCACGATCTTCTTTTATTCTTTCATGTTTCTTGAGTTTTCCGACATTTCTTGAGTTAGTCAAGATCCTCTTATCCTTCCAAAGATCACATCAAAATGACAAATTGATGATAACCTTTGTTAAGGAACCTAACTTTCATCAACTGGACCAACTCATAAAACCATAAACAAAATACCAAGAAGTCTGAACATGTGCATATAATTTTTCTTCAAAATATTAACCACACCAAACTCCTTTTGATGTTTATGAGGACAAAGAGAATTCAATTTTTAGTAACAAGCTAGTGTTAGACAATTCCAAAAAATAGAAATAATTTCAAATGTATCTTTCGACCTCTTTAACAAGAGTAACAAACCTTTTGTAAATATGGAAGCTATAAGCAACATTATTGCGATTATTGTATCTCCAAATACCACACTTTGAGGATGCTGCATGGTGTGGGTGAGCGTTGCGATGGACTCTATTATTTAAAGGGGATACCACGTATTACGACTTTGAAATGATAAAGGTGTGTCTTTGGATCTTTGGCATCAACGATTGAGACATCCATCGATGCAAGTTACTAAGTTAGTTCCAGTTGTTGACCTTAAAAAAAGTAGTGAAAATTTGAATAAATATTGTGATGTTTGTCAAAATGCAAAACCAATTAAGAAAAAATTTCCCGTTAGTGATTTTAGAGCATCTGATATTTTTGTATTAATACACTGCGATTTATGGGGCCGTTATAGAAATGTTTTTTCATGTGGAGCATCTTATGTTTTTGACTACTGTTGACAATTACTCTAGAGTTGTGTGAATTTATTTGCTAATTGATAAAAAAGAAGTGTCACGTATTATGAAAATACTTTTCTCCATGGTGGAGCGTCAATTTAATAAACGAGTAAAAATTTTAAGGACCGATAATGGAAAAAAATTTTACTTGCATGAAAAATTATTTTCTTGAGAATGAAGTAATTTTTCAAACATCTTGTATGGGAACACCACAATAAATCAGGCGAGTGGAACCTAAGCATCAACATATATTAAATGTAGCTCGAGCTTTGAGATTTCAAGGATGTTTGCTTATTGATTTTTGATGAGAGTGTGTTCTCACGATTGGTTACTTGATAAATATAACCTCTTCCTTAGTTTTGAATAGAAAGACTCTTTCTAGAGTTCTTTATAGCCGTGACCCTACCTATGATCATCTACGAGTGTTTGGATTATTATGTTATGCTCACAAACAAGGGAGGTTAGGCGATAAATTTGATTGTCAAAGTAGGAGATGTATTTTTGTTGGATATCCATATGGGAAAAAGGGATGGTGTTTATATGGTCTAGAAACTAATGAATTTTTTGTCTCACGAGATGTTAAGTTCTTAAAAATAGATTTTCCTTTTGCTTTGCTTCTTAAAGAAGACTTGCCTACAACTTTTGGTTTAGGTGGGCCTAAAGTTGATTTTGAGGAGTTTGATGACTTGGGGGAAAAAGGAGACAAAGTAAGACATGAAGATCATGTCGTGTTTGGTGCAATACCATTGCAACATGAAGTTAATGTCATTTCGCCCACAAATAATACTTTTGTACAAGAACCAAATGAGCAAGATGATCAAGAATTTCATGAGGAATTGTTGGGTCGGGGTCATAGACATAAAAAGCCTTCAGTTTTGTTGCATGACTATGTTACTCATACAATACATAAATTGAGTCCATTCCCACTGACACCCAAATGTGACATTCCACATGTAGTCCCTATCCTATTGCACACTATGTGAATTGTAATAATTTTTTCTACGACATAGAATGTTTCTTGCAACAATACATGTAGACAATAAACCTATGACATTCTGAGATAGTGAAAGATGAGCGACGACGAGATGCAATACAACATGAGATACATGCATTGGAGAATAATGGCACGTGGATGATTGATGACCTACCATTGAACAAGAAGACACTAGGGTGCACGTGGGTTTATAAAATCAAGTATCACTCTGATGACACAATGGAAAGATTCAAGGCTTGACTTGTAATATTTAAAAATCTTCAAGTTGCAGGGATTGACTACATCGAGACCTTTGCTTTAGTCGCTAAGATGACTACAATGTGAGTATTTCTTAGAGTAACTACTGCAAAGACTTGGGAGGTTCATCGAATGAATGTCTACAACACTTTTCTTCATGGTGATCTTCAAGAGGAAGTCTATATGAAGTTGCCGCCCGGTTTCCAAGTCTCGGTTCTTGGCAAAGTGTGTAAGTTGAAAAAGTCACTCTGTGGGCTCAAGCAAACGCCTCACTATTGATTTGCTAAACTCTCGGCTACGTTAAAGGGCTATGGGTTTCAACAATCATACTAAGATTATTCCTTATTCTCCATGAACAATGGCAACATTCACTTCAGTGTGCTTGTGTATGTTGATGATCTAATTGTTGCATAGTTGATGACTCATTTTGGCAAGTATACCAAGTGAAGAAGTAATATAGAGAAATAAGTACAAGTGTCGAATCCACAAGGAATGGTATTAATCGAGCCTCGGCTAGTGAAATAGCTTAAGAGAAAAACGTTTAAGGATTTGATGCAGAACAGATTGCAAACAGTAATGAGTTGTACAAAAATGAACAGTAATGAGGAAGCTATCTTGGGATTGAACTCATTAATTCAACTATTTGTATTCTTAATCATAAATCATTAATAATGCATGTTTATCATATGACTTTGCACAAATAAGATTCATTCAATCCGATTCCTCGTGTATTGAAATTCATAGGTTCTCTTGCATGATACTGTTTTTCCCAGCTTTCATGAAGGGTGAACCCGCGTTAAGTGCAATTGTTTTACGCAACCATTACAATGTAACCCATCCCTGGTGTTGCATTGTAATGGGTACTCTCAATGATTTCCAAACCTCAAAACTACTTTCCAGTTAATTTCAAGATTCTTAGTTCACGAAACAGTTGCGCAAATGCTTCAAGCGTTAAACATACATAGAGAATAAAGTCTGAATAATTCATGTATTATCAAGATGAACAACAAGAACACAAAGTGTGAGGAAATTACATTCAGTCCCAAAATAGATGAAAGTTAGTTACATATGACAGCCATGAATACAAGAGACATTCTTCTACAGGGCACTGTTCTTCACTGTAGCCGCCAGCCAGGTCTCTTTCCAATGAAGATTCTTTCCTCATTTATACCTTCTGCCAATTTTAGGTTTTTGTACCATTTAAGTCTTTAGTGACTTTTAACTCAATTTGAATTTGACGCTTAAGCAATATGTCACTAACAATACTCTTCTTCTCTCTTGTATTTCTTTCACCATTGTATTGTCTTTCTTTTCCAGCTCATCTTCTCTGGTTCCTCTCAATTCTTTTTAAAATCCTTTTCTTTATCAATTTGGAGTCACAATGCACTCTTCATTAATTACAAGGCAAAATATGGACGTTAAATGTTTGCTCTCAACATTAAAGACACTAAATCATCCAGAATTTATAGTTTGAAAGAAATATGACCTTTATCAGTGGCGGCTCAAGGCTTTAGGAGGCCTAAAGCGAATAAAAAAAATGAGGTCTTTTTTAAATTAATAAAATAATTAAAATTATGATATTTATCTAAAATTTATTTTTCAAGCTTTTTATGATGCAAAATTATCTATTAAATTATTATAATTAATTTCATTTAAAAAATAT
>Ga0123340_1001703_pt1 | contig 18739 bp, 12 predicted proteins | sample SirMexnodulemix_FD_89961 | JGI IMG/M metagenome (GOLD analysis project Ga0123340, IMG submission 89961) | Root nodule microbial communities of legume samples collected from Mexico - Siratro Mexico nodule mix | ecosystem: Host-associated > Plants > Roots > Nodule | place: Mexico: Nepantla... | reverse complement strand
GAAGAAAAACAAAAAAAAAATCTATAAATAAATAAATAATGTAAAAAAATTGGGAAAAAAGTTATTATAATTTTTATAAAATTTTTAAAGATAGTAATCATAAAATATGAGAATCTATTTCATTCTTGAAAATCAATGGTGTTATGTATAAAAATAAAAATAACCATCTGAGAAAGATAGTATGCATAACTTGTTTGTGGGGTGGGAGTCAAAGTATTGAAAATAGAACAATGAGAAATGTGCTCTTCATTCAATTGCCTTGTGTTCCTGAAAACCAAGAATTTCTGTGACTGTCTTCCATAACCAAAAGAAAACAAAAGTTACTCATTAAAATTCATCAATTCTCTGAAAACCATTTTTCTTGACATGCTTGATAGCAACATTTTTAGGTACAAAAAGAGAAGCTCAAGAAGCCAGTGTCCAATATCATATCAACTAGTTGTCTATGTACTGCAATATGACTATCAAATGTAATACAGGAAAAATTCTAGTCCTATAAGAACGCTTTATGCATAAATATAATGAAATTCACCAATAATCTTTACATGAGCAAGTTCCATCTTTAAAATGGTGGAAGCGATTACGGTCTCTTACAGAAATTTCCCGTTCATAGATCATGGAAATGAACTTAGTGTACGTATGACAGTCACTACACATCCTAAGATTTCTTGATATTCTTATAGGAGATCCTTCTGATGTCTGTATTAGTGCAAAAGCAATTGCCAACTTCTGACTATGATATTTCAGTCTCTCTCTCTTTTCTTCTTCATCTACATCAAGCAACACCTGTGATGTGTCTGGTGCATAGCCTTCAAATTTCAACTGCCATTCCATTTGGTGAATCATATCATAGATGGTGTCACATTGTGGTTGAGACTTGTCTTGTGACACAAACTTGTGGACCTTTTTATTTGCTTCAACCAAGCTAAAGCCAGGTGTTTGCACCAAATGTTTTTGAGCCATTTGTGTCCTGATCCTGGCCACATCACTCCATTTTTGAGCCCTTGCATACATACTTGCTAGCATCAAATAGTCCCCAGGGTTGTGTTGATTCAACTTGAAAATATTCTCAGCTGCTATCTCCCCTATTTCCAAGTTAAGGTGAACCTTACAAGCACTAAGAAGGCTCCTCCAAACCACATCATTAGGCTTAATTTGCATGCCCTTTATGAGGTCATAGGCTTCCTTCAGCATACCAGCTCTCCCCAGAAGATCCACCATGCAACCATAGTGCTGAATTGTTGGTTTGATCTTATGCACAAGTTGCATGCTGTTGAAACATTGAAGACCCTCATTGACAAGACCAGCATGACTGCAAGCACTTAATACCCCCACATAAACAACATCATCAGGTGCCAAACCTTCTTCCACCATTTCAGAGAAAACTCTTAGAGCTTCCCTTCCTCGCCCGTGAAAGGCAAGCCCTGAGATCATCACAGTGTAAGAGTATCTATTTTTCACAGCCATACTTTGGAACACACAAAGCCCTTTCTCAAGGCTCCCACATTTTACATACATATCAATCAGTGAAGTCTTGACTACAACATTGAGCTCGCTAATGTTCCTCAACAAGATCCCATGTATGCACCTTCCAAGATTAGTAGACCCCAAATGAGTGCAAGCAGAAAGTGCGGTAACTAGAATGCTCTCTTCAGCCCTATGGCGTCCCTCACTGCTCATGTCACCAAGAAGCATCAAGCAGTCTTGCCACAACTCCACTCTAGCGTGAGCACCAATGATGGAACTCCATGAAGCAACACTCTTTTCATCCATTTGCTCAAACAAGGCACAAGCATGCTTTATTTCCCCACACTTCCCGTACATGCTGATCAAGCCATTTTGCACAAAGGTATCATCCTCAAAACCTGCCTTAAAAACTTGACCATGAATTTGCATTCCCTCCTTGAGAGCACCTAATAGAGAACATGCTTTGAGTACAAACGGGTAGGTGAAGTTGTCATGTTCAATTCCTTTTTCAAGCATCTCAACATAAAGCAACAAAGCTGTTTCTAGATTCATGCTACTGACATTTCCTCTAATCATGGTGTTGTACTCAAAGCTACCAGGTTCCTCAATCTGCCTGAAGATTGAGCAAGCATACTCCATGCTGCCCCATCTGGATAGAGCACAAGTGGCAACAAGATTGCTGCCGCAGAAAGAATCCAAGAAAAGGCCCAATTTTAGAATTTGGGCATGAACCTGCTTGAATTCTTCCATGCTCTTGCATCTCTTGAGCAAAGACAACCATCCCTGCTCGTTGAACTTTGCATTCAATTCAGAGTTTTGGGGTGGATTATTTGGAAGTAACAAAAGACGGGATTGGCAAAGAACAGATGTCCCACTCATCCTTCCATCCACACCATGTTAAACCAGCAAGCTAAGCTAAACATAAAAGAGTATCCAACACATTATCTAGTCAATAAGATACTAATTATAATTGATGAAATTAAATTTTCAGTACAAGTAAGACTTTGACTCAATATCTGAATATAGAAACTGGAGAGAGATGGTTATGCACCAGAAAAGGAAGAACTTTACGTTCCATTATGCAAGGAGAGTTGATCAGTTGGCTGCAGAGCATTTGGTAAGTGTGTATATGTATGAAACTGGGTTTGGTTATACCATTTACTGAAATGGCAAGGGGAAGAACTGTGAGAAGCATTGGTGTGGTTTCGGCCTTTCCGGGAGTGACAGGGAAAAGATTTTCATCTTTTTTTTCGGAGGGTTTTTCAGAAGAAGAAAAAAAATGGTAATTTTCATAGGCTTTGAATGTGATCCATGAAATTTGAGACAGCATTTGCGGCCACAAAAAAAAGAAAGTTCTATTATGAGACATGGGATTTCTGGATAGGATAATGTTTGGACCCACCAGATTCTCCTTGCAAGTTCAAAGGCCTCTCATATCTCGCCAGGTGTAATCTTGGATTTAGTTGGGTAATTACTTTCCAAACCTTGAAAATTACAAATTTATTTTCTTAATTAATTCGACTGTTGTGATTTACTTTGTGTTCTTGGAACTCTTCCGTGAATGTGGTATGAGGACCCCTTTTAATCTTTGGATGATCCGTATCATTATCTTATTATCATAGGTTTATGGTATTTACTAGAATCAATGGATTAACCTTTTTCTTTGATTTTTCAGCTGGCAAACTAGTCACTATACCATAGTTCCTATTCATCTGGAACAGAAAAAAAAAAACTCAAGCTTCTTCTTCTTGGAATTCATTAGGTAACTAAGATAATAAAAAGAAGTATTGCTCTCATAATGAAATGCACTTCAAAAATTCAACTTGACGAAGTCAGTAACTAACTCCTACAGATTTTACAGTTTGGTCCACTACTTAGAATTAACTAGTTTAAATGAACCAGTAGCACTCAACGCTGTTGCTATCAAAAACCCAGAGGGAGCGAAGAAATAAAATAATTGTGTCTATCCTTTTTATTTCTTCGCAAAAATTGGACCATAAATTAACGGTAACAAAGAAAATGTTGTATTACAATATAATATATTATTACAGTATTTCATAACAACCAATTATGTTATAATATGATTATTTACTATACTATTTGTGTTATAATAAATTATATTATTATTGTATTTCACAATATAATCAACTATATTATAATATAATTAATTTGTCACTTTAGACATAATCAATTGTGACACGATATATTGGACGTCATAATTTAGTTTTATACGTGCATATATCAAATATTTGTATTTATAAAATATATTATTATCAAGCTTTATTTTTATTTAAAAAGAAAATTCATTCCTATATTCACTCTCATTTCTACACAAATTTCCACTCTGACTTTTTGATTATCGTTTTCTCAATGCATCCATTCTCATTTCCTCCATTTGCATTCTCTACTATCGATTTAATTGAAATTTTCTTACGGTTCATATTTCTGATTGGACTTATCAATGTCATAATCGTATTTGAAATGAAATCTTAAAACCTCTACAAATTCATTCACACCGCAAAGCAGCTCAACCAAATTTTTCCATGAGAAATGCTAGTAAAACACTAAAAACATACTCTTAATACTATGATAGTAAGAATAGGCACAACATTAATTTCTAATAAATTTTAACCTATAAGGAAAGGTATGTTCAACAAAGTTAGCATCTTTGTCACCATTCGTGTCATTTGATCAATTTATAGCTGTTACAAGAAAACAGCCTCGCACAAATAACAGAAGTTGGAATAATAACAGGCAGAAGATGAGGTCGTAGCAAGTACCACCCACAGATCAAAGTGGATGAAAAATTGGGCAAAAGAACGAAGGTGAATGCTTGGGACTGTCCAATGAAAAATACTTCTAAAAGTCAATATAAACGGCCGTATCAAAGAAAATTCCAGATACATAGTCTGCCATAACTCTAATGCGTAAAAACAGGCAGGGTGGAAATGAGCTACCGTGTCTGTAAGTTTGCAAGCATAAAACCAACAATTTCTAAGCCAAGTACAAGGGGCTGCTCTTTCCAGCAATCACTCAGAAAGCAGCAGGCAAACCCAAATGAAGCATACAAAGTTGGCCCCATGTTACTTAGAAGTCTCCTCATCTTTTGTCGCCTTAGGATGTGTTCTCTTTAACCTAAGAAATTGTTACAAAGGGCAGAAAACAAATAAAAGAAAATTCACGATCCGATTAGATCAGGTGTTTCGGCCTCGATGGACAACAATGCAGTGTGTACTTTCCCTGTCCAACTGTCAAGTCGATCCCGTAAGGATTTGATCTGTTGAATACCCAGAACTCTTGGTTGCACCCAGGAAACGTGCACTGTGCCCTCAACTTGATCAATTATACCCTCAATTAGATGAACCTGCAAATAAAGAAATTCACTTTCAAGCTTTAAATTTTAAAAACGTTATCTGCCGAAACCTCTATCTGATAATAAAGAAGTTCTCAAAGGCAGAAATTCAATTAAAGAAACTTCCAATTGCTTTGCTTAGAATAATTCAAGGACAACTAAAAATTCTTTGTAACAAGTACATAATGCTATAAATACATTCAGAATGAAGTTGTCTTCTGTCCTCGTTGTAATAAACATTCAGTTAAGAAGAAAAGTATTTCTAAACCATTGCCGCAATATTCAACAAGAACCTCTGCTTAATCACTGGAAAGGTGTAGAAATACAACTAAAAACAACATATTTATTTGAATGGGGAAAAAGATCCCACGTCTAAAGCAGCTTCAGGAGGTAATGAGAGGGACAAGATGAAAGCAAGACTAAAAAGTTAACACCAAATTCGAAACAGCCAAAAAAGCATTTCAACTTTGAACCTAGGGCAAACCCTTAAGGCTTTAACATGGCAAATAATCGGCTCAAAATTCTACATCGGATAAATAATGTATTTCGTGCAAAACTCCCAAGATTTATAAACCCTAATAAAAGATGAAACGCTCAAAAAAAAATTTAACCAAATACACTTCTTTTCTTTATGTCAATTAAACTCTCCAAATCAACCAACTCACTTGTCCCATTATAAATCACTTCTTAGTAATGGATGTAGTTAATATTCAGGTGATAAAAATAGAGTTAATTGCCAATGAAAACTACAAAGAATTATATAATAGAAAATCAAAGTCAAAACAGATTATGTGCATTGGAACCTACTATCAAGAATATAGCAAGAAGTTACGTATGCCTTAAATGAAATCAAGCATCAAAAGCTCTTGTAAACATGTTTGAACAGGCAGGTCATACCACTAACTTTGGGCATCACAAAAATATATCATTAGGTGTTGCTTATGTATCTCGGTTAATAACTAAAACTCAAAATAATCAGCTATACATTTTATATGTAATAATCAACACAACATAATTCTTCAACTGAGTAGGGACATGTCAACAGCTGAAGACTCAAAAATTTTAAAAAAATACCAGTTGGATTATAGTTTATATCTCCATTCCCAGACAGAATATAAGCTTAAAACACTATAATCACACTATGATTAATTGTCATTATAGGTCAAGCCTCTGTAGAAAATAATATACACTAAGAAAAATAAGAAGAAACAAGAAAACATCATAAGCTATTTCACATTTACAGAAATGCTTGGGTTCAAAGTGCACTACTTGAAATGGTTGCAAAGAAAATCAAACAAATTTTCTACATTGCTTTCCTAAGAACTTCCAATACAACTTACAGATAAGCTCTTCATTAGGAGATGTTCCACGTTCTCTACAGAAAGTTTTGTCCGCTCAGCAATTACACTCAAGGGAATAGTTCGATCTTCTGAAGGCCGACTGAAAGCAAGGGCAAACCAGTTTTGAGTTGGGATGAAAATAAATAAGGATATTAAATACACCTCAACAGGTGACAACAATAACAATCGAATTAAACTATACACCTGAATATAATCTCCATCAGACAGAGAATATTGATCTTTTCCAACAACTTCTGTTCATTTTGAACCAGTGCTGGTTGGGCTCTTAAAGCAGCATTATGCACCCGACACAATTCTTGATATCGAACTAAATCACCAGAATTGAATGCCTGCAGAATATAGTAAAGCCATTCCACTTTTGTCCCTAGAAGGCTCTTGATCTGTTTATAACATATTATAGGCTGTGTGAACCAACATGGTAAAAAGACAGATGAAAGAAAGAAATTTAAAAAAAAATAGGTGCCCAAAATATTTTGATGTAATTACTCACAATAGGATGGGCAAGTAGCTCTCCAAAGTTGTAGATGTTGTCCCCAAGAAGCGCTGAGAGGGACAAATCAAATGCTAAATCCTAACAAATAAAAAATAGCACATTAATTCATATAAAATCTGCAGACAAATAGAAACAAACCATAAACGAGTTCTTTAACCTATCCTTATTCCTTATAGAGCACTATGCACCTAATTGTATTTATAAAAACTCTGATGAAGTTTCCATTTTACTAAAACAAATGTATCAACCTATCTTCAAACTCCTCCACATTAATTTTCTAAGGATAACAATAAAATTTGCAATGTAGTGACGAAGCAGCCAAATAAAAGTAAAATAAGCTAAAATTTTAATAGATAATAGATAAAATATTACATAAATGAAGCACGGTTAGACACATCAGCTACCCTTAATTACCACAGGACAACTTTACCAAGTCAATACAAAGTATAATTTAGCTACACCATACTCTCAATTTCCTAATGTAAATAACCCGGCCCTAAAGTGCAGGCCAATACAAGAAGAGAGCCTCAACATAAAATTGGACTTCAGCTGCCATGAGATTTGTGCTACTCTGTCATATATATATATATATATTAATATTATATAAGTAACTCTATAGGAGCAAAATGTGATTCAAGAGAATAAATATCACTCCTTAATACCAACAGTTGGATATGCAGAAAACCACACTCATTGTCGTTCTCACCCACTGTAAATTAATAAACAGCCTTAGTCATATTTTTTGGAAGTAACCAATTATCAAGCTCCTTATCATTTTCATCTTCCTTCTTCCTCTCCCCTACATATTTTGCTCAAGAAAGAATTGTCATACCGCAACATTCACAATCAGTATTGCCTAATTCAATAAGTTTTGGCAGCCATCACCATCCGCTATTTGTAGATAAGGAGCTTGATGGATAGCAAAGGAAGCAAGTTGCAAATGGAGAGGGTTAAGATGGAACATCATCTAAAAGAGTTTCTTTAAGAGGAAAAGGAGGAGCTTCTGACACTAGAACGGGGTTCTATTTGAAGAACCAGAGAGGAAGAATTAGAAGAAGGATTGCCAAATATTAATTTGGAAATGTTAGAAGAGGGGATGAGGATTTGTTTTGCAACAAGTCATTGTGTCTTCTTTATTGCCCTATTGTTATGTTCTGACAATCATGAGATTGAGACTCAGATGAATGTTAAGAATTTTAGTTTTATGTTGTTTTTAATATATTTGTCACTTTTACAGTAGTTTTTTAATTTGTGTGTGTGTGTGTGTATAAATATATAAACACCTTATCCACCAAGCCATAAGCCACTCAGCCAACCGCTCTATTTATATGGCGGATCTTTTGGTTTTCTGTCTCCCCTTGCAATACAAATCATAAATTGCCTTAAAAGTAACCAGTGTAATTAAATAGCCATAATTTGAGAGAGCAGAAAAGGAAATTTGCAACAATTGTGATGACACACCAGCTTGAATGATTCTGATAGCGACTCCACTGATGTGTATGCCAAATAGAGAAGGGCACTTTTGTAGAACTCTGCAAATTCTTGGCGGGTCTTGTAATATTGAGATGATACCCAGTAATAGTTAGCATATACAGATGGATCAATATCTGTCATGCTGTCAAGTGTAGTCTTCCCATCTTCTAGGAGTTTCTTGCATTCCTTCTGGTTACCTTGCTCAAGCTTGAATATTGCTATTTGCATCTTAATGTAAAGGATAGGTTCTTCAATGCGCTGCTCTCTAGTGGCCTGCAACTTCTCAATGACTCCTCCAAGATAACCAACAGCAGCTTCCTTTTCAGAATACTGCCGAGAAACTATTACAGCAAAATGTGCAAGCTTCAGAAGGTTGATCTTAGTCTCGAAGTCTGTGATGAAATTGTGATATAATTGAACCAACGCATCACCAGCCTGAAAATTTGAGCAATAACCATTTATGAAACAAAAGAAAATTATAAATTATAATAAGACTACACATACACAGCAGAAAAATGAGTACTTTTCAATAAAAGTAAACTTGATCGTACCATCTGGCTGCTTCCAGCCAAGAATGTGATATAAAAGTTAGACAGGTTAACGACCTAAAGATTTGAGGCAAAGATCCCGACTCAAAATAAACCCACCAAGCATGCAAGGGGGGAATTCCCATTTCAACCTCTTGATAGAGATCAACAAAATAAAAGTGTATTCGGTTTAATTACTTTAGCCATAACCCAAATTTAACAGGGCTCACATGATCTTGTTCGAAGTGAAAACATCCACATTCCGTCGAACGTGACTAAAGTACCATGCAAACAACACTGCCCTCTAATATTCATGGTCCTTGACTTACCAATCACATGTTCCACACGTTAAACCATAATATACCAGGTCGCCAAAAACCATCACTCACCACTCTCCTCCACATCTAAATAACTAAAACCGTAAAACTAAACTCCAAATCAAGTCCCCGAAAATTCACTTTCCAGCAAAACCCTAATTCCACAACTCCCACAACTCGAAGATTTCAATCCTATAACAACCCCGTCCACATACCCCACCCAACATCATCGATCCCTGACGAAATTCAGCCCAATCCCTGTAAAAAAGTTCCCATCTTTCCCACCGTTCCAAACACAACAACTCAAACCCCCAATAAAAAAACCCTAACAGCAGCACAAACACCCTCTCGAGACCACATCACCCCTAACTCCCTAATCAAGCTCACACCAACAACTACACCACAAACAAATTAAACCTAAACCTAACAATTTCCGAAACAAAAGAAACCGAGCTACGGTACTGCTTTCCACCAATTGCGAGTGCAAAGAGCGAAATAAAAAAAGTGAAGCTAAGAAGAAGAAGAGTGGAACCTGAAAAACAGCGAGTGCGACAAACTGCTCGAGCTTGAGCGTGAGTTGATGCCAGAGCTTCTTCTGGTACAGATCCGCGAGCGAATTGTACCAATCGGAGAGCTCAGGGTGCGCGTTGCGCAGCGATTCCAAGTATTGCAGAGCAGCCATTACGATTGACAGAAGAGAGAAACCCAAAATACGAAAGAAAGAAACTTTATACTGTGCCCTTTTTTTTTCTTCTCTATTTATACCCTTCTTCGTTATTTTTAAATTTAACAGTTACCTTGCTTTTTCGTCGGTTACTTCTTCTCAAAGAAATGCATCTACCTGGAGTTGGGTATCATTTACGACGTCGTTTTTGAGGTTTGGAAGAAGTTTTTGATTTTAAGAGATCCATGACTTGGGCCTAATGCGGCTTCATCAGAGGCTATTTTCTTTTTTTACTCCCACAGTTTCTTCTTTCACTCATAAATATTGAAAATCTTCTCGTTTATAAAAAAGTAAGTTACTGATTATGGAATTTGGAAATTACTTTTTTACGTGAAGAAAATAATTTAGATCGTACAATTTGAAAGTTATTCTTTTATATAAGATTAAAAAACTTTTAATAAAAATATCTTATTATCTAAAAAAATGCTTCTTAATTTTTAGACGGTAAAATTAAAAAGCTTTTTTAGATTATACAATTTTAAAAAAAAAAAAGGTAGAAAATGACTTTAGATATTACACAATCGAAACATTGTTTTTTCTTAAACTCATCTATAATATAATATACAAAATAAAAGTAACGAAGACACTAAAGAAATTGTGACAATAAAAAATGGCGATAATGATGACAAGAAGGAGATAGTTTAGTCTTTCAATCATCTTCATATGGGTACATATGAAAACTACGGGGTGCAGAAAGAAATGGCCATGATAAGATTTAATATTCATTGGACTATATTTTTTAACTTGAAATATACTCAAGCAAATTTCCTTTTGCACCTTCATACCTTTTTCTGTACTCCATAAATATCAAAGTTTTTAGATTTTACAATTCAAAAATCTAATGGATTATGTAATTTAAAATTTAGAATTTTATATTGTATTACACAATTTAGAATAATAATTTGAAAGACAAAATTTTAACTTTTAAATTGTATAATATGAAGGGAAAAGAATAACAATAGCAATAGATGACAATAATAAGCGGACAATGAAAATAATAATATTATCTTATACATTGATATAAATGAAGGAAAAATCATACTATGCATAAAAGAAATTTCACCAATTGGACACATAAAGATTTATTAGAGAATTTTCTAAATTGATGTAATTTGTGAAGAAAAATTCGAAAATAGACAAAAAAGAAATTTTTTTGAAAGTGAGCATAATTTTCCCATAAAAAGTTATACCACCTAGATATCAATTTGATTTTATTATTTTGAAGTCATGTCACTTGAGCACTGAGTTTGAATTTATTAAACTTAAGTTGTCATTAACAAGCATGAGTTTTTTTGGACTTGTCAAACCGACACCACTTTAAAATCATGTTTCCTATCCATTTCAAAAATAAAATTTTTTTATCTCACCTATTTTGAGAATTTTCTTTACAAATTAAACATAAAAATTTTCCTTACGAATCAGGTGATAATATTTAATTTCGTCCCTAAAGTCGGATACTAAAAATTTTAGAAGTAATTTTATTTTCACAGCTACCTCACCTTTCGGTATGCAATGAATAGAGAATTATGATTTTTCTCAATAGTTTTTATGCTAATTTATTTTAAAATTTTGAACTTTTTTTCCTATCAACTTCATACGTGTCATTTTTTTTCATAATTTATGTCATATCTAGATAAAATTATATAATTTAAATTTTTTAATGAATTCACTAAAAAACAGATTTAAATTATTACTGATTAGACACATAATAAACAATTTAATTGATATACAGAATATGCAATATTAAAATTGGTTTTATATGAATCTAAATGATCATGTTAATTGTTTAGTTGTACTCACCTTTCCTCGTCAAATCTAAAACTTAAAAAAAATATAATAATTCTATCTCGGATTCCTCGTGACAAATAAAGGAAATGGACGCAATTATTTATATTTTAGATTTATACACACTATTCCTTTTTTCTTAAAAGACAAGTTTTTTACATCAAACGAAATTAATTATTTTGAAATTATGCTTTCGTTTAAGTTACACAAACAAAAAATAATTATAGTTAATTTTTGTAACCAATTTTAATTAGAATCAGTTTTACAGTAACTACTATAACTAGAACTAATTTAATTTTTTTACAAAATTGTATATGATTAATTATTAAAATAATTTAATTTCTACAGCTTTCCAAACAAATTTCAAGAAATAGATATATGACTTTTGAACATGATTCAGTGAATGTATTGAACTTTGGAACTAATCCTGTTTTTGAAACTGTAAACTCATGACAAGATGGTTGAAGATCTTATGCTCATTTGGAGTGGTTTCAAGTTCTGGTTTTCCAAGTATCAACATCAAAACATAAGGCACACAGTAAAAAAAAAAAAAATCAAAATTTGGATACACTTTTATATTAGTTTCTTAAAACCTTTTTTAGATATGTTTGTTCTTATGTCTGCAATGAAACACTGCAATGATTCCTTGCTTGCTTAGCATTCAAGAGAGGAAAATGATATAGACTTGAACTGAATCATATGGTTGAGCTCATCCAACCAAACAAACAAGTCATTTTTGAGTGTGACAACATAAAGCATCTTTATTAATGGACCATTCTGACTTTGGTACATAATCAGTGGCAATTACTAAACCCACCATCATCAAAACCAACCCAATCTTCAACAGTTCCACCCATCCAATTAATGCACAGAGTGCAACTAATGATTCACCATGTGACTTCACAACAAAGCAAAGTTAACTCTTCTATATTAACACCCTCACTCACTCATCCAACACCACACAACACAAAACCAAAATGGCCTCAAGCACATGCTTTATTCTTTTCCTCCTTCTCTTGGCCACTTCCTTTGTCTCAGTTCACTCAAGGAACATGTTCATCCCAGAGGATCATGCTCAGGAACTGCACAAGATCTGGCACAGGAAGACACGGATGAACCATGGAAGCCACCGTGGCCCCAAGAAACACCTTGTCAACCCAACAATTCAGCATTCTTTTCAGCCTCGTCAATTTCCTGTGTAGCTTAATTATTTGTCTCTGATATGAATCAATTAAGTTCCTTTCTTAGCTTTATGATTCATTCATGCATGCCCATTTCTATGTAAGTCCCAACAATTCCAAAAATGTTGACTTGTGTTAGTATCTTGCCAGCAAAACACATTCAGAAACACCTTCCAATATACTGTTTTTGTTATCTATTGTTTCTGTCTATTTTACATACATACATAATATATATGTATATTATATGTCAGATACTATAATTAAGGTTGTCTTTTGTGTTATAATTAATTCTTAATTCATGTCTGATTTAGAGGGAAACCAAACAGAATGAGAGGATCATAGGGTAAGGAAAAAACTTATGTATGATCTGGAAATGAAATGCTGCATATGGATGATGGATGAGTGTTGACCAAAATAGAATTGGAGTTTGAGGTCAATGCTTCAATAATGGGATTGAATAGTCGTTGCAACTAATGTTTTAAAAAGCACAACTACCTTGTACTCATAGTGGTATGAACTGTAAAATTTATCAAGTTGTTTTTTTTAACCAAATTGGTTTTCTCTGCAAGTTGGTTGTGCTGACTCATAATTCATCAGCCATTCTTTTTATTAATTTTTTGAAAAAAAAAAATGTGTTTTGCTATGGATGAGATTCGATTCACAAGTTTTATGGTCCCAATGCTTCTAATAATTGATAATAATCCATGAGAAAATAGGTTAATGGGTTGTCAATTGATTTAATTAAGAATAAATCTTATATGCAGAAGCACCTAATGAGAGCACAATACTAGATTACTCTTTCTCTTTTTCATTTTGTTTAGCATTTGAATTTTAGGATGCTACAACAGAAATTTTAAAATTTTTTAAAATCTGAAATAAAATAAAAAATTATTCCTCGTAGTTAGTTTGTTTTTTTAAAAATAATAGTATCCTGAAAATAATGTTTTTCAAAAATAGTTTGTTTGTCAAATTTCCCATAAAATTATTCCCGCAATAAAAATCTAACTTTCTAAATTAGAATAAAAGTTCCAATACATAAAAATTGTCGCTCTAATCTTACAAACTCATTTAATGAAATATTATTCTAATCCTGAATCACTTGGATAAGGCACTCAAATTGCTATACTAGTGTCCATGTTAGTTCCATTCAAGTTTTGGCACAAGAATTAAATACATTTAATAGTTTAGATTTTATAGAAAATACTTTTTACATATATTTTGCCTTTCCTGTGGACTGGATTCTCTTGACCACCTTTCTTTATTTTCTCTTTACACAGTAACATTTAATTATTTGCTCATATTGTAACATAAGAAATAAAAGCAGAACGATACTTTTTTTATAAGAAAATAAATGGATCATAACGGGACAAACAAAGTAATTTGTAAACCGTAGCATGAGCCAATAATGAAGCCTTTTTTCCACTCCTACTCAAACTAAGATTTACCACACAAAATTATGTTTAAAACACCACTCAACCTCTATTCGCAAACATATCTTAGTTTTGAATAAAACTTTATGCAGAGTTTGGCAAAGAATTGACTCTAGGGCTAGATATTTTAAAAAAAACTTTAAATCGAATTCATTCTCACAGAACCTATTTGTAATGTAAGAATTGTTTTTATTTATATTTTACAAATTAACATTATTTTTAACCGATATGAAATCTCTGATAAAATTTTATTCATGAAAGACAAGACAAGAATAAAAAGAACAGCATTGATATGAAGCTCCTTCCATCTAAATGGGAACAGGTTTAAACAAAATATCATTCTTGATCATGGTTTTGAGTCTTGTGACAAATCAGCTGATGATTTCAATCGTTTCATGGACTTTTGAGACCAAAGTTTAAGAATGATGAGAGGAATGTGCTGAATGTAGGAAGTATGAATAGGTTAACAAAGCATTTCTTCACTTCACCTTTTGTTAAATTGTGACACAATTTTGTGCTTGACAGAATAAGAAATAAAAACAAACATGTAGTTTAATACGAATGATGGCTTGACGTATATAGAAAATTTTCAATCTTAGTTCTCCATTCCTCTGATTTTAACTTCTATCATGCATGGCCTAAGTAAATTCAGGTATTCATCAAGGGTACAAACTGCAAAGGAAAGCATAAATAAGCTTAATAACAGTGGTAGAAATTTGAAGCATATTACCAGAGTCTTCACATAAAGCAGCTAGAGAAAACGTGCCACACTTCACTTTTATGATTATACACTTTGAATATACATACCAAATTTGAGCCGCTTAATATATGGTATACCAAAGAACAGCAAAAGAGATGAAGGGGTGTCACAAAGAACAGCAAAGAGATGAAGGGGTGTCACTTTTAAGTTGACAACAAAATACAACATTAAAAACAATACCAGTTTAGATGCCTGAAGCATTACACTCTTCAAGAAGTTTTAAAAGATTATGCTCCGGAGCACTGACAGAAGGTAGGATCATTCGATTAGACCTTGATGTCCGGGGCTTAACTCCAGCATCTTCAGATTCAAGTGTTCCCCCTTCCTTCATCACTGGCAGGTCCCCTCTTCTTCTCACAGTTGCAGAAACTCGTTCTTTCCATATTCTTCCATCCTATAATTGAGGAACAAAATTTCATAATCCTAAAAGAAGGGCAGTCATGTATATACAAACTCCCCGGGACCTCAACTTCAGGTTTTTTCCTTTTCAAATGCAGTTATGGTTTTCAAAAGGTTAACCGTAATTACCAACAAATAGTAGAAGGTAAAATTACTCGTGAAGGTGTCTACTGATGATAACTTTTGTAATGACCAACTTCCAATCATCCCTGGATCTTCCAGCTTTGAAGTTAGAAGCAGCTAAAGATTTAAAAAATGTGACTAGTTATACCACATTATTTACAAACTATGAGCAACAATATGGCTGCTCTACCACCTTACCAAGTTAAGTGGAACCTCAGCTATCCCCTCATGTACATTCCATACTAAAATGCATAACTGGCAGTAACTAATTCATACTTGTCAACTGTGGTGACACTAATAGGTTGCAATCATATTAACATGGATCCACAGAAAAACTCAAGAGAAAAAAAAAAAAAAAAGATAAAGATAGAAATTGTAGGAAATAATCCAAAGAATTCTTCGAAAGTCCACATCCCATGTTTAGCAATTATGTTAGAGCTTTGTAGATAGTAGCTGGCAAGCTCAAAATTAGACAAAGATCTTTATCTTGTGATTTTTGTATTAAGTGTAGATTAAGTTCAGAAGTCTTCTGAAAGGTAACCCCAATAGTTGATTAAGTTAGTCAGTAGCAAAGTTAGAATTAGTTCATTGAGAGCTGGAATAACTAGAGAAATAAAGCATGTTGCCTATAAATATGAAAATGGCTAGAGTATAGTAGCTGCTAGTTAATTGGATTGTTGGTATCGGGACGAGGTATCTTGCATAGAGTAGTTGCTATTCTAATCCCTCTTCTATCAGCTTCCCATTTGCTTGGTGTGAAGTGTGAAGGATGGGTCTATCATAAGGATCTTTAGTATTTCTTGTGTAAAAAATTTAGATGCTTGTTGCATCAATAGAGATAAGCCAAAAGGCTTGGAGGTGTTCTCAGTTTGTAGTAGGTTGGTTTATTTGGTTGTAAAGAAATGCAAAAATTTTCACTGGCAAATTCAACCCATGGATTTACTTTGAGAGAGTAGTTCAACTAGTATCTTTGAGGAGTCGTACCAAAAGGTCTCTTTAAGGGGATGTCTTTGATACATATTCAGAGAGCCTGAATTGCTGTTCCACATGAATGCTCTTAGCTTATGTTCTTTCCTCTTTTGCTGCAATTTTTAGCTGTAGAGGATATCTTATTCTCATATCATACCTTTTTAATTCTCTCTTTCTCAATCAAATTCACCTTACATAAAAAATTGTTATAAATAGTCTTAGAAGAATAGTTGAATTGAAATGGTATTTTTTTTTTTTAAATATTTGAATATCAAGATGCTTTACTTATTATATGTTTACACAGGTAACATGTTTGATAATAAAAAAATTCAGCATATTTGCATCTCATTCTTGAAGCTAATAATGCAAAACAAGTTTAACTATGCTAATGTTAACAAACAAAATTTTTATGAGTTTGAAATATTTCTGTTTTAGCTTAATTCTAGACAAATAATCTTAAAAAAATGTTTTCTCAAAAAGATGCTAAAAATAGTTATTCTTCAACATAATAAATAAAATAAAAAGCAAGCCTAGCATCCAACACAACCAAGCTCCATGCTTAACAAAACAGCTCATACTTTTATTTAGCTAAATAATAATAACAAGATAAAAATTTAATTGTACACTGAATATTGGCATTCAATCATCGATCGTCATATTTGTTACATATTGGTTAAAAGTGTAAAAACCTAACATTGACAATATATCAAAATCAAACTCAAATAATAACAGCAACAATAACAATGATGATGATTATGATGATAATGTATATTACTGTATTGTGGCAAAACAGACATGCATCATTCCAAAGTTCAAATGACCAATTTTGCCATATACCATGAGACAATCAAATATCAATCTTACATTAAGAATAGATGGCTCTGGCAAGGGGCACTGAATTGGCCTATCACTGTCAAGAGGTTCAATTGGATGTTCAACAGGCTTAAACTCCACAGCCACTTCAATTCCATGAGAAGTGGTAGTTGCAGCACTCGCCACTGCAGCAACAGCCTCTGAGTTTGGGGGCATCACTTCCCTCTCATCCTGCAATATACGAAGTCAACGCACAAGAATCAATATTTAGATCATGCCACCAATTAAAACTCCTTAGATAGTTACACGCCCAACTGAACCAAACCAACAAACAAATTTTAGACCAAATTGCATAGGCCTTTCTAATTTCTCCAATCCAACAGCAAATCACATGAACAGTTATATTGATTATTGCACTAACGAGACAAAACAAGGTTTATAATCATTAAACTTAATGTGATTAATCAAATAAAATAAAAAATAACTAGGCTAATCAGCATTTATTGGTAAATCAAAGTCCACCCCCAAAAAAACAATAAAAATCATTGGATTTGGATTGCTAAAAAAGGGTTCATCAGAAGGAGAAAAAAAAAAAAAGAACTCTTACCAAAGCACTTTGAGTACGTCGGTGGACATTCCTTCCAACAGAGAATCTCGAAAATATACCCACCATGGCTTTTTTCTCCCCAACTCAAAAAGAATCAATACCCACGAAGAATAAACGTTTCTTTTGATGTTTGTGTGATTATCTAGCCAAAGGTCTATCAGTTATCTATGGTTGTTGTTTGGGGGAGGCAAAAAACACTTGAATCAGTGGTTGCATGAGAAAGGTCCTGATCCGGAGCAAGTTTTGCAACCCGGAAGCAGCTGGTGTTGGAATTGGAAAGCCACAGAGAAAAGAAGAGAGAGAAAGCGAGGAGAGAGAAAGGTTGAGGTGGAGAAGAGAGGAATAGTTTACTTGGCGTAAACGATAATGGTGTTGGGTTTGTTGCGTTGTGCTGAGATGTTTTCCGAGGAGTTTCTCGTTTGGGGAAGTTAATAATAATGTTGTAATAATAATGCTTTGGAATCAGCTGAACAGGCAGTATCAAACTGTAAGCCAAAACAAGCAAATAAAATATAAATTAATTAAAATTACAAAAACATAAGTAGAAATAAATAATTGAATTAGTGTATTTTAAAAGAAACATTAAAAAGATAGCAGAGAATTCAAACGCCCCGTGATTTGATTTTATTCTTGGCATGAATGAATGTAGCTGTTATAGTGAGGATATTTATGATTTTGTAACTTTTAATAAATTTAAATTATTTAAAAAAAGGATAATTTTTTAATAAACATAAACAATGCTATGGCCTATAAAAAAAAAGGAGTTAATGCAGAAAAAGCATTTATGAGAATTAAAAATGTGAATGGTGGAATGAAGGGGTTATTGATTGGGCTGAGAAGGGTGTCACAGTCGAGTGACGAGTGATGCTCCACCACATCCACCGCACTTGTTACGGTGTCTTCTTCAAATTAATTATTGTAAAAAAAAAAAAAAAAAAAAAAAATATTTTTGTTTTTT
>Ga0123340_1001702_pt1 | contig 18743 bp, 17 predicted proteins | sample SirMexnodulemix_FD_89961 | JGI IMG/M metagenome (GOLD analysis project Ga0123340, IMG submission 89961) | Root nodule microbial communities of legume samples collected from Mexico - Siratro Mexico nodule mix | ecosystem: Host-associated > Plants > Roots > Nodule | place: Mexico: Nepantla... | reverse complement strand
TATATATATATTATCCTAATTGATTAATTTAATAAAAATAAAATAAAATAAAGAAGTATTCTCAAATGTATCATTGTATTCGATCTTTTAAGTTTAGAACATAAATTTAAGTTTTTTTTGAAAAAATGAATAATTAATTCTACAAGAAAAAAAATTGATTTTTTTTTTTACGAGATGTCTAGAGTTAGAAATTTCTATTTCTAATCTCATTTTTTTTTGTTACTGAATTGACCCTAGACCAATTCCTTTTTTATTAGAAAATATTCAATAAAAAAAAAATGTTCTTTTTTTTCTTACTACCTCTTTAAAAAAGAAAAAAAAAGATCTGCTGAAATGACAATCTGTAAAAATCAAATAAGGTAATGTTGTCTTTTTAATATAAATATATTTTAGCGAAAAGTTATGATATGAACAATTATAGCATTTTTATAATTATTTTCATTTCTTATTTTAAACTAATAAAAAATAGGTTTGTGTTTTCTTTCCAAAAATAGAGGGAAAACTTTGTTTTCATAGACCTAGCTAAAACTTTCATTTCTTTTATATTTTTTCACTCTATGTCTTTTTTTGTATATATAGACTTTCTTTTCCATTACTTTTTATTTTTTTCATAAAAAAACAAACTAATTTTTTAAATACATATACCTTCATGAATCATAAAATTCTAAAAATGGCTAACTTTTAAATTCAAATACATTCAACTCAAATTATTTTAATTTCAAATTGTCTTATTTTTTTAAATATTTGGATAAAATAATTTAAATTAATTAAATTATATCTGAAAAATATCAATTAAGAAATAGTTATAGCTTATATGCAAATAAATAATTTTAATAAGGTTAATCTTAAAATAACTTCTATCAGTGTTGTTTACAAATCTTATAACCTGTTGAAATAAACAAATACTCTTCCCAAAAATAACTTAAAATAGCCTCATTATTGTAGATAAAAACACATTATTGGCAACACCCAAAAAATACTGTTCCCAATGTTGATTGAAAATACCATTGAAAATATCCTAATTAATGTTTGCCAAATAATAACTCTGACCAAATGTACTTTCTTAATGTTGGTTGAAATACAACTTCAATTGACAAACTAAAATATCAATTAAAAGAAACCATTTTTGACACTAGATGAATAACATTGTTAATAAAGAAAAATACTATCCAACATCAACTACAAAATAATAGTAACATATATAAAATAAATAACCTTGACAATAAATATTATAATTATAGAAGTAATGAATTGGTTATATAATTAGGAAATTGATTATATAATTAGGAATATCTTATTTTTTATTTATTCTTATATCATATCAAATCTCCTTTATTTATTGTATTGATTTTTTTTTTCCAATTTAAATAAAGCACCTGTATTTTTTAAAAGTACATGTAATTTATTTTATTTCTCTTTCCTAGATTTTAAGATGATATCAAACATATTCTAACTGGTATATCTATCATGTGTATGTTTTTGAACCATGCACTATTATATAGTCTCATGCTTGAGATATCCAATTTTCAACGTGATGATGTTGCAGATTTTACATCAACTAAAAATATGATCAAATTATAGTATATATGTGAGTGTAAATCTTATTTTATAAGTCAATTTTATGAATTTGAATTAGGTTTAAAGTCATTATCAGTATGTGCATTAACGGTCTCTCCAACACATGTTTGTTAGTATTTATCCTTATAGTCTCAATAAACGAGCTTTGTCCCATTTTTCTTTAGTTCACTATGATATTTGGAGTCCTTCTTGTATTAAAACTCCTTTTTATTTTTTAGATATTTTGTTACCTTTGTTAATGATTATTCAAAATATATTTAGATTTGGTTAATAAATAATCTATTATAAGTATTTTCTATATTTCAAACTTTTTTAATGGAATGAAAACACAATTTGTTATATTCATACGTACTCTTCGTATTAACAAAGCTCGTACTCTTTGTATTAACAAAGCTCGTGACTATATGTTTAACTCATTTCAACAATTCATGACATTTAATGATATCTTTCATCAAACTTCATGACTTCATACTCCTTAAAAAATGGAGTAGCTAAATCTAAAAAGAAACATCTTTTTGAAACTTCTTTTTCTTCACAATCATCTTCCTCATCATTTTTGGAGATGTTGTTCTTACAACATGTTTTCTCATTAAATGGATATATCATCTATCCTTAATGATCAGGTAGTAGTCCACTTTGTCCTTTTTTCTCGTTTACCTCTATACAATCTTCCTTCACGTGCTTTCGATACCAGGTAGTGCACTTTGTCCTTTTTCCTCGTTTATCTCTATACAATCTTCCTTCACATGCTTTCGATACCACATATTTTATACATAACGTCACACCTGACTGGGATAAACTTTCTTTTCAATCATTCAAATGTGTCTTTGTGGCATACCATCACTCTAAAAAAGCTATTGATGTTTCTCTCGTAATCTTTATAGTTATTTTTTGTCTATTGACGTTTTTTTCTCTAAGTGTGTTACATATTATATAATCGTTAATTCTAATGACAACATATATAGTTATTTTCCCATTATCGTCAATGTACCTTTATCACCACTAGATGACTTTGTGATAGCTTAGGATGTTTCTCCTGCACCATTTCAAGTATATAAAGTCGTTCACGACCTATTAATATTTCAATATGGGATCCATCTTTAATAGGTAAAGATATAATAGAGACCATGCATGATCCTTCCCAACACCACCTTTAATAGATATTTCAATATGGGATCCATCTTTAATAGATAAAGATATAGTAGAGACCATGCATGATCCTTCCCAACACCACCTTTCTCACCAACTTTGTTCTTATTTGAAAATTATTAGACTATTGTTATTGAAAAAGGTATACGTTATACCCTTAACCCTTCTCCCTATTATAAAAATATCAATTATCATAGATCTAGTTTCTCTCATATGATATACTTGCTTTTATTCTTATTCCTAAGTCTCTAGGTGGAGCTTTATCTCACTAAGTGTGTGTATTCCTTCAAAGTAGCATCCTTGAAAGTTGGTTCCTCTTCCAACTGGAAAATCAATTGTTTGGTGTGTACCCTTCAAAGTACATTTACTTAAAAGTTGGTTCCTCTTCCAATTGGAAAATCAATTGTTAGGTGTCAATGGTTGTATACTCTTAAAGCAAGACTTGATAGTAACATTGATTGCTATAAAGTTCGACTGGCTGCCAAAAGATACACACAAATCTATAGCCAAGATTATCTTGACACTTTCCCTCATGTTGCTAAAATGACATATATTTGACTTCTCTTTTTCATTGCAAATATTCACCATTGGACTTTGTTTCAACTTGACATAAAAAAATGCATTTTTACATGGTGAACTTGATGAAGAAGTCTACATCGAGTAACCTCCTAGATTTGTTGCTCAATAGGAGTCATCTAATATGGTATATGTCTATATGGACTCAAGTAATCAGCCCGTGCATGCTTTGGACATATTCGGATTGTTATCATCCAATTGTTGGGATGATACGAAGTGATACGGATAATTTTTTATTCTATCATCATTCTTCCTAAGGATGTATTTATCTTATTGTATATGTGGATGACATTGTCATCACAAGAAGTGATAAGGAGGGTATTGTACAACTAAAACATGATCTTGCCAAAAAAATTTCAAAACATTTAAGGTATTTCTTTACTATAGAAGTGGCACAATACAGTGATGTTTCACGATATCTCAAAAAATATGATCTCGACATTGTAGAAGAAATAAGAATGATAAAAAAGACTCATTAATGAAGATAAGAGAAATGCTTAGACTCTTGGATATTCTGACCTTAACTAGGAAGGGTCACCAAGCGATAGGCACTCTACTTCAAGGTATTTGTGTTCTTGTTGGACGTAATTTAATATCATGAAAAAGTAAGAAACAAAATATTGTTGCAAGGTAAGTGCAAAAGCACAATACATGACAATGACATTAGTAACTTATGAGTTCATGACTTATACAACTCTTCAAAAAGCTTAAATAGGAAAATGGTTTCCAAATGCACCTTATATGCAACAGCCAAGCAACATTATACATTGTCTCTAATAATGTATTTCATAAAAGCACCAAACAAGATGAATTGTCATTACACATTGTCTCTAATAATGCATTTCATAAAAGCACTCAACAAAATGAATTGTCATTTTAAAACGACATATATGCTTAGTTTGAAAATAATACTACAATTATATAAATAAAGATTTAATCTTATATACTCATGAATATTACTATAATTATAAAAATAAAGAGTTGATTATATTATCATATGAATATTTAGATTATAAATCCATTGTTAAAAACATTTTTATGTATTCTCATATAATATCTTTATTACTAAAAGATATCAATTTTTTTCTATTTAATGTATTGATTCCTTTTTCTCTTCTCAATGCAAGTAAAGTATTTGTGCTTCTCAAAAATACTATTTCAATTAATGTTTCTCTCTAATTTACTTTGACTTTAAATGAAACTATCATTGAAATCAATTAAAAAAATAATGTCAATCCAACAACATCTTAACCTTGACCGAACCGACAACATCCTAAACAAAGTCAAGTTAACAATATTTTGACCGACACGGGATTGTTAAAGAAAGAATACAAATAAAAAAGATGTACATTTAATAAAAGAGTACTAATTTCAAATTATTATTATTTCTTGTAATATTTAAAATTCTCAAATTTATTTAATCAAATTACTATTATAAATTCCTAAATTTTATATTCTTTTCAAACTTTTGATCAAAATTATATTATCATAAAATATTTTAAATTCTTTATAACATGAAGGCTTGATTAAATTTTTTAAGTACTTCATAAATTTGGATATTTTAATCAAGTTCTTATTAAATTTTGTTTATCATAAATTTAAATATTTTAAATTAAGTTCCGATTAAATTTTGTTTATCTATTGAGTGTTAAAAGTTTTTTATATTTTTCAATTAAATCTCTACCATTAATTTTTCTGTTAATTAACTGACAATGATTATTATTTGCCCCGTCGTCTTGTCATTCTAAATTAACCGCAATATCATTTATACTAACCAAAAAGTCTCATATTTTTTAACGATTACGTAAGCAATAAGATAACAAACAAGATAACAATCACTGTCACTTAATTTGTGAAAGAAATTCAATTGAAAAATATAAAATTTTAAATAATTAATAAATTAAAAGAATTTTAAAAAAAAAGTTCAATTGAAAATATTCAAATTTATGATACTTAATTAAGCCTAAAATAAATTTCCCTCCAAGCATTTTATTAAGGGTTGTATAATGAAGAAATAAAATGGTTATTACAACTTGATCAAGTTAATACAGGCTTATGAGTTATAATTTACTTCTACAACAAGCAACTACGATAGGACAGCTTATTAGGTTACTTTTGCAAAAATTTGTTACACATAAAGGAAGTCTTTTTTTTTTTTTATAAAAGAAAAAAAAATAAACAAAATACAAGACCAAAGATGATTGAATGACACATGGCCACCTATAGTAATTCTTGGGGTACATGTTTCCTAGAACAACCCAGTAAAACATGCGAAGATAAATATGGGAACAAATTGTCCAGAACTCGTAAAGGATCAATAAAGTAATCACAGTAAATCCCTTCATCCTCCATCATAATGCTGGAGACTCTGTTAGGATCACATACTATTAAATTATTAAGGCCCTCCTTGGAATCAATTTCCATCAATTGCTCAATGTACAGCAGAAACCTAATCTCGAAATCAAACTCCTTGTAGAGAAAGGAAGAACAACCCCAACCCTTGCTGTTCTGTTGAAACTGATTTGAACGAACCATTTCTGTTGATTCCATCACATACTTGATTCAGTGCTCTGAGATAAACATTTTCACTGGGTATATACGCTCTAAATTGCTGAGATTTGTTTCCTGGCAATTTTCTCATTCACTGCTGACCAAAAAAGCAGAAACACACTGCTTTGGTTATCATATGTTGGGAGTTTTCCTTAATCCTGCCAGGACAATAATGCTTCTACAGAAGAGGGATGCAGGAAATATTATTTGCAGATGCTCTTCAAGAAATTGAGTATTTCAAGATAAGTCGCAATGAAGTTCTGAATATAAGAACTAAGGCTGAGAGCATTTGTCACTTAAGCTATCCACTGAGTCACCAATATGTCAGAACGTCCCGCTCAATGTCTCGTGCTTCTGTTCCTCCAACATAAGCAAAAGTTCATCCTGGTGTACAATCTTTGCCTTTTTTCCCTTCTCCACAACCAAAACTCCTTCTGATACCCTTTCATCTTCAACTTGGAGAATAGGCATTAAGTTTTTGTCTAGCGTAGTAGAGTTATTTATGTCCACCGAACTGCGTTTCTGAAATGTGAAGTTCGGATTCAAGCAGCTTCGAATGAAAGTGTCTGAAATTTCTGCATTTACATAATGAGTTGAAGGAATGGATACGGTTTCGTTGTTTGCAGGATCATAACATTGAATCCCAAATTCAGAATGAATTTTTTCTTTAAGGGAAGCCATCTTATGCTTCTCCCCATGCACGAGTACAACATGCTTGGGGGCGAGAAAATTTACAAGATCCATTATCCCTTTAGAATCAGTATGAGGACTAAAAGCTAATTGATGAACCTGCAAATTTAAGACAGGTCAAAGTTATACCATAAACTACATGAACTGTCGCAGTTACCTTCAATACTAACTTGTACTATAGTCCTGAATTTACAATTTAACTACACGGCTTTCTTGTTTTTGGATATTCAAGCATTTCAAGACCAGAAAGACATTAATTTAAACTTAAACAGTATTACAATGTCATCTTGGTCTTATTTCTATAGCACACAAGTTTTCAAACAAGATTTCAAAACAATCGGAGGAACAGCAATAGGTGACAGGGACGAAGTGGAATATGAACTTAAAATCAGTTTATACCTAGTGTACCAATATCAACTCAAGCAGAAGAGGACAGAATTTGCTTATACCCAACAAAGAAATGGAAAAGAATATGGTTTCAGTTGTATATTAATGTGAAAAAAGTCATGTCAGAAGCATACGCATCACCTCAAACACCAAACTCAGGAAGTTAGACTAATGTAATACTCTGTGAAGGCCAAGATGTTTATTTTCCTAATATCAATATACAAATCACGTTATTTTCATCACTGTGCAGATTTATCAACTTGTACATGCTGCTAACGCTGTTCTACCCATGCCATGTGGAGCATCTATAAACTCAAGTTCATAAAAATACAGAATTGTTAGATATATCTCCCCGTAATTGGGTAGGGAATGATATTTACCTGGCATCGCACATCTATTCTTGTATTAGCATCCAAATCAACTTTTGCCCGCTTATCTGACATTAGTTTATGACCTATCGTTCCAGCCACACAATACCTACAAGAGTACAAAGTAACGGACAGGCATGATACAACTGGTTTGCGAGCATGTGAAAATGGAATAGATCAAAGCATATTTTTCTGGGATACATTCATACATATTTCTTCTTAAAAGGAAAAATCCTGTGGAAGAGACAGTAAAATGAATGAAAGTCTCTCCATGCACACAATACATGTCGGTAAAGGGAGAAAATATAGGTAAACGTGTGTAACCATACGAAAGGGGATTATTCTGAGGTTTTTGGGTAGAGGACGGCTCTTCTCATCATCTAGGCGCTTGTTTTCTGTTTTTTGCTTTTGCTTACATAGTGGCTATTTTATATTTGTAAGGAGATTATCTCAATCCATAGTCATTTGCTCTTTTTCTTGGATTTCTCTTATTCCATTATATAGAGATATTTCCCTACTATGACACCTTGTTTCCCATCAGATTCTCACTAAACTTTACCTTGTGCTCCTTTGCCTCATCCACAACTTTCTGTCACTGTTTTTCTTATTTTTCCTTCCTTTTTCTTTACTTGTTTAATTATTTTACCAAAGCCCTTTCTTTCCACAAAATCTGTAGTTTTATTTTCTCCACTTAAATACGAGCTTTAGTATAGAAATTGAAATCCATATTTTGATTAATTTATCAAAATGGAGTTAGATTTCGATTTGTCTAGCATGAGATGCAAGAGATAGAATTTTGAACAGTTCTAAACCTTGATTTGAGGAGTTCTCCCTAAATTCTGAAACCTCAACCTAGGCTTGCCCCTTCAAGCTTTAAAATGTATGTTGGTTCATAGCCATCCAATAATAAATGGTGATCCTATCCTTCCAATTTTTTAATTTTTTGGGTGAAATGATTGGATTTATGTATGAATGGGCTGAATAGTTAGCGGGTAAATGGATGTAATTGCCACCTGTAAAATAAATAATATAATGGAAAATCTTGAACCTAAAATTTTTAAATTTTATCCAAAATAATTATGTGAAATCATTCCTATGCTTTGAAATCATACACATCCAAAACAATCATTTGCATTTCAATTTTTAAATCTTCTTTCCATCCAAAAAATGTGAACCAGTCACTTCCTAAAGTGACAAGCTATCACCAATGTATATGTACCAGATTTATTAAGTTTTAGTCAAGCGTGATATCTATCATGAAAGGGCAATATTAAAATAGTTTCACGACCATATGCTTTTCAATGTGACATGCTAATTTTAGGAAACATCTATCTACATTTTGCTCATCATGCTATCAAATGACTAATATAAAGAGGAAGAAAGTAAAGAAAAAGAAGAAATAGGAGGCTACCCAGGCAAAGTGACAAGGTTATTTTCTGACACTGCCCAGTGCTTAAAAACTTCAAGTGAAAATCCACCGCTTATCATCCCGGGAGTGGCGAAAAGAACACAAGGACCAGGAGCATCTATCATAGACCTCTCAAATTTTTGAACTGTAACATCCAAACCAGATGAATGAGACATAGAACTTATCAGATGATACACGTAATTGCAACAAAAGATCCAATCTTAATTTCTTAAGTTTTCACAGGAAAGTTTTAATATGGATGAATTTGAATAAGTTCGTCTATAAGTAGAATTAATATATGCCATATCAACAAAATTTCACATATTTCCACATAATACTGCATTAGGACTTCTACTTTTATTACTCCAGACTTTTACCGACTGATCTTGAAACTTAAATAAAAGTTTCATTAGAGATTAAAGATCAAGGCCTAGCATAACAATGACACAATTTTCTCAATATTCTTCGTCTTGCCAATCAAAGTTAGAGGACACACCATACTTATTTCATATATAGTAAAACAACGAAAAGAAAATTTGTCAACAAAAATAGACTGATTTCCTTTTGTTTTCTTTTCAGCAAATTCGAATTTGTCATCACCAGACATGAAAAGAAAATATTTAAAATTCCATATCATCAAAAGGTCTAGCTTTGGTATATGTGCTATATGGATGTCAAGCCTGTGCATCTGATGGTAGACATTCTTTCTTATAAAACCTATAAAGCAACTATTCATTTCTGGTCTTTGACACCCGTTACAGCTGCCAGACAAGCCATTTCACTCCTTTTGCCCACAATAATCAAACCCTTCGCCATTAAAACTCAATCAGCCCCAAGTCCTCACCTTTTTGCTATGAAGAAATTAATGTTTTAATATTGAATTCATTAATCCTTTGGCAAACTGTTACAATATTGAACTTAAAGAACTATAATCTCTGACTTAGGAATGCTCCAATGTCAAGGCTCTGTATCACAGCATTAAAGATATGTAGCAAACACTAAAAAAAGGAACTGTATACACAGATGTGAGTGAACATATGAATGCATAACGATGCCAGCCAAAATATGATGTAAAAAAATATTAAACTTACCATTTTTAAAATCAAAAGCATTATGTTTAGAGTATGTATCTTTAATCTTCTGGCTTGTCCAACTAATAAGCATTTTATAATACGCATTAGCTTGGATAGTTAAACCTGGAAAAACAGAAATCAAGTTTTCATATGAGCACAGATCCAATCAAATAATGGAAAAAAAGATACATCATCGGAAAAATAGACAATACAAGAAGTTACAAAAGTAATGTATTTTTGTTGAGATATATAGATGAAGAGACAACAACGTAATCTCTCTCTCTCCCCCTCTGTTTCCACTAGAGGATAATATATATATACACACACACACACAAGTGTCTCAAATACAAAGAAGATACAAAAGGAGGGCTCAAGGCCCATTAGTTATATTTAACACTTCCCTTTAAACTAGAGCATATAAAATCATATGAATTAAGCTTGTTACAAATATAATCAATTCTAGCACCCTGCAATGATTTAGTGAAGATATTTGTTGATCATTAGAATTAACAAATTCAGTGGTGATGTCTCCATATGAATTGTTTTCTCAGATAAACTGACAATCTACCTCAATATGCTTAGTTCTCTTATGAAATACTGGATCTAGGAAATATGTAGGGCAACTTGGTTATCACAGGTTAGAGTCATTTGTGTGAACTCCACAAATCTCAATTCTTTAAGCAACTATTTGAGCCAAATGAGCTCACAAGTGGCAGAGGCCATAGTGCTATATTGTACTTCTGGACTTGATCTGACTACTATAGTTTGCTTCTTGCTTTTCCATCAAATTGTCGCCAATAAAGACACAATATTCAGAGGTGGATCTCCTATTAGTCAGAGATCCAACCTAATCTGCATCTGAATACCCACAACATGAGTGCGCTTATTGTGACCATATAACAAACCTTTTCCAGGAGGTGCCTTTGATATACTTCAAAATGCAAATAACTACATTCCAATATCCTATTCAATTTTTCAAACAATCTTCTGTATTTCTCAGGATCGAGTAGTGGCTCCCCCTAACTAGGTAAAAGTTTGGAATTGGGATCCATGGTTGAGTCAATGGGCTTGGAATTCATTAATCCAATTTTCTCTAAAATATCCAATGCATATTTCCTTTGAGAAATGTACTACCTCAATCTCCAAGAAATATGATAGAAACCCACTTGATGAATCAGGAAGCCCAAAGCAAGGGAGGCCCAGACCCAATATTTGGAAAGTGTATACACATAGGAATAGGGGGTACAACCAAAAGCCAATTAGAGGTGTTGAGCTGTCTAGGAGGTGAGGGTATTGAACTTGTAATAAGGGAGAGAGAGAAAGGTAGTTAGTTATGAAAATATTATGGAGGATTAAGACAAAGAAGTGATTTCTCTTAGGAGCTCCGACTTTAGGTGTTTGTTTTTATTGTCATTTCCGTTTTCCTTACCATAATACAATTTATCATATTATTCCTTATCTATCAAAATATCTACGTTTGCCAAGGTCTTTTGTTTGAAAATGATGACACAAGTGTTGTTTTATCTAAAGGATGCCATGATGATCATTAACTGTAAGAACAATGTCATCAATATAAACTACCAAGTAGATAATCCAACAATTTTGTGATGATAAAACACCGAATGATTAGCCTTGCATCTAGTCATACCAAATTTTTGCACAACTTCATTGAATCTATCAAATCATGCTCTAGGAGACTGCTTTAGACCATATTGCGGAGACGACATATCAATCTGGAAGACTCGCCCTGAGCAACAAAATTAGGAGGTTGCTTCATATAAATTTCCTCCTACAAATCATCATGAATGAAGGCATTCTTGATATCTAACTAATAAAGAGACCAACAATGATGAGCAACCACGGCAAGGAATAATCAGACAGAAGCCATCTTGGCGATAAGAGAGGTGTCAAAATAGTCCAATCCAAATATTTGATAACCTTTGGCTAGAGTTTTGAGTCAATCAATAGTGTTGTTAGGACCAACTCTAACAAGAAAGACCCACCTACAACCAACCACAAATTTTACAAAAGGCAAAGAAACAAGATCCCAACTACCACTGTTTTGAAGAGCACACCATTCAGCAACCATAGTTTGTCTCTAGCCACGTGAGCTAAAGCATCACCTACAGTTTTAGGAATGGACACAAAAAGAAATAGAAGGGCAAGTACAAAGGGATGGAGATAATTGATGATAACTTAGAGCAAGATAATGAGGCGAAGGATTATGAGTGGAGCGTATACCTTTACAAAGAGGAATGGGAAGACCAGACTCAAGTGATGAGGGCAGAGTGGACAAAGGAGGTAGCATCGGGGAAGAGACAGTAGATGGCTCAGTTGGAGGGTGTAGATGATAACATTTTCAGCTTACCCCCATCAATTTTTTTTTTATTTCTCCCTAGCACTAATTCTCTTCTCTAGTTCGTGAACTCTTTCAAAAGACTTCATCTTTATTGAACCATGTGCTCCTAGGATCATGTGAGGAGCTCTACTACCACTTAATAGCGTCCAATCAGAATTAGAGAGGTGAAGAATGTAGTTTTTATAGGATATGTATCAAAATATACAAAAGCAGATATCTAGAAACGATATAGAAAAATAAGGATACATAATTTACTACTCCTAGAGAAACCTGTGGCCACCCACTCAATCTTTACAAAGAATCTAAAACTGATGTATACCCCGTCATACTCTTTTATCTGTCCATGGCTAACTAACTACAAAATCGAGGAAGTTCACATTCAGTTAGGGTTCTGTAGAAGAAGCTCTGGAACATTTCTACTTTTAGTTTGGTAGTCGTATGAGCTTGAGAGTAAAGAAACCATCATTAATATGTTTGTAGTGGAGGTTTATCTCCTTTTCTGTAATAAAATATAGTTTTTAAATTAAAAACCATACGCACAGATTTTCCTTTCATGTTTCAATTTTTAATACTAGAAAAGCCTCTACACAAAAATTTCAAGGCAAGATTTGAGAAGATGTCACTAGACAAAAAACATGTGATAATATCTGGCATTAGTGATTATATCTTTATAAAAAGTAAGACTGGCTGTTTAATGAGGATAACGGAGAGCAACTCAGGTTAGGGTTACTACAACCTCAGTCCTGGCCCATCAAGCCGCGTGGAAGATTTGAGCAGTATAATATCTTTACAAAAGTAAGTGTAAGGCTTAGGAAATAAGATAAAATCTTGTTTACTAGAAATTGGAAGGATTACAGTTAAATGATTCTGTATGGTTTGTATATACAAAACAATAGATCAAATTGAGATAATCGACACAAAACTATAGGCTGATACGAACCTGCTGAGAAATAGATAGGAACCTTCAAATTCATGCGTTCCCAGTAGTCCTCCAACAAAATGCATAGTTCCTAGATATTGTAACAGCTTCGTAAATATAAGACAAACACTACATATATATCATAGTTTTGAAAATTGAAGTGGTCACTAAAGACAGCAATTTGAGTGGCTCATGGTTTATTAACATAACCTTTGTGAAATTGTTATTTTAATATAATATATATATAGTTATAAGGATAATATTCTTGTCTGGGACAGCTAAATTCCAGGAAATTGTCATTTAACAAACATAAACTTAGAATTTTTAAGTGAAATAGTTGCTTGTAATCCATCCATTAGCTATGAATTACAATCAGTGAGATGAATAGCGATCTTAATAAAATACCTGAGCTCTTCCAAGAGCAAATGTTGGAATAAGCACCTTGCCTCCACATGATACACATTTATGAACCTAAATAATTTAATTTGAAACTTAGTACCCAACAACAGAGTAGCTATGGATCAAGTTTATTTTGAAAAACAAAAGCAGAAAATTAAAAGAGAAGATAATGTAACTTGATATCCAATCTCTAACACAGTATGTAACTATCCTGCCTCCTTCCAAATAAACACAAGGACTCCTTTTTAAAATAAAAAATAATACTAAAGTTGTCAATACATTTAACATAGAAACAAAGGTGATAAACTTTATTGCATAAAATATTTTATACTTGTTAGATATTAGTTTTGGGAAACGCTATATATGTAAGAATTGATTAGCATTTATTAGGTATGTAAGTGTGGGGTCAACATTTGACAACTACCAAAACCAAACATTATATTGTATCAATATTTAGGGTTCGATCCAGACAGAAAAATTCACTAACACTTGTACAGCCAATATAGATCAACAAGTCCAATCCAATAACATCATAAACAGATATTCCTAGAACAGCTGAGTCTTAATATTCTTTGTCCGATCAAATGCCACCTAAAGGTAGCATAAATAGGACTCGTTCAAAAAATTTCCTTTTATCCCTTCAGTCAAAACCTCTCCTAATCAACAAAAATTGGTCCACACCATGAATACAAAGCAAGGATTTTCAAACATGCCAAAAGACCCATTTCTAATATAACCAATGGCAGGTCAATGTAAAATGTAACAGCAAAAGTATGACAAGAAAGGACTGGGAAAGTGAGATCAACAATGTTTTTTTTTCTTAAATCAATGTCTGAAAGAAAACGAGACACCATATTACCCAAACAGCATTGCACCATAAACTGAGTGTTGCAAATACATACAGCTTTGAGGAATTCCCTCTCTCGAGCATATCTTGAATCACGAATTGTAGTCGCATATGTGGATCTGAAATGAATTTTTTAGAACCATATAAAAATGTATCCAAGAAAATCTATCCTAAACTTCAAGCATTAAATCTAAAACAGAATTCATGCATTTAAAACCCATTAAACCATTATTTACTGTGCCTTGGTAACATGACAAAATTGTAGAATGTTTATGCAAAACTACTATGGACTGTATTAATCCATCAAATTTTATATCTAAGGTAGGTAGTTAGCCACAAAATCCTTCATCCAAACTACTAATGAATACCAGAGAATTCAGTTTAAGTATCCAAAAATTTCACAACTTTGGTTTACATTTGATATTGGGCCAGAAACTCATTCTTGTACAATTATGATGGTGCCTTTCAAGCACAGAGGAAAAATCTACTGAACAGCTAGCAATACGACCAATGATGCTTATTATTGTACCTGTTAGAATATCATGCAGTAATGGGAATTATAATAGTTAAATGCATTTTTCCTCAAAACAGTAATAATGAAAGAAAAAAAGGACAAGAAGAATCAATCACATGACCTCTTGGTCACATATGGTTTGATAAAATTCGAGAACCAACATCCCAAAGTTTAGGCAATTAGGTACTAGGCAAGGAGTTAGTGGTAATGCGTGCAGATAAGTTAGTCCATGAAAAGTATGTTAACTCAAAATCACTGTAGAAAATAAGTAAAAGATAACCAAGAAAAGAACATTTATCACTTGTCACTACAATATTGATAACATTGTTATAAGGTTCATTTATACAACCAATGATGTTCTTACTCAGTTATTAGAAGGTCAAGCCGTAGTCTATCAATTTGAGCTGCTCCAAGGTGTCTATCTGGTGTCATATTGTAGTCTCCGGTATAAACCATTTCTGCATCCCCTACTTTTGCATAGAACATTGCAGCTCCAATAACCTTAACATAACGATGAGCTTAAGTACTAAAACATTAATGTAAGGCTTAAAAGAGGATAGTGAAGAGATTGAAGAGGTGAGAAAACTCTAATTCTATTTCTTCTTCCAATGACCACAAAAACTAAAACAGAACTTTTATGGTAAAAAATTTCATCAACACATGATACTACACTTTTTCAGAAAACTAAATATGGCTTCAGAGATGAAGGTCACAAGCCTTACATGTCCTGCATAATAGGCACGTATCTGCAAGTCTTCATCTACTTGTACAGTCTGCCTCAAATCAACAGCAGTAACTGCACAGGGAATCAAATTAAATTATAATTTTAGATACTAATGTCAGAAGCATGGTATTTTAGATGGAAACCTGTTGTCTTCAAAAGTCCAAAATAAATACTAAACTACTGATAAGTATAGCTGAATCAGTTTTAAAATGCACACAAAAATGTAAATCATGTAAATGAAATCTACCAAGATTTATCAATTTGAAAAAACAAAACTTAAATGGCACATTTATAGCCTAAAAGGTGAACATTTTTCCTTCACTTAAAATCCCTAATACAATAGCTGCACACAATTCAAATTTCAACGAAGTCAAGACTAGAATACGCGCCAATATTCCTAGTTGCATGACTAAAGTAATAGTTGTCTAACCAAACTATAGATGGAGTACTTTAAAAGAAAAGAGGATCCTACATTACCCTTCTTCATGCACTCAGTAATTTGTTCAGAAGAGAATAGCTCCTCCTCGCCCCGTCGATCAACCATCACTTTCCGATAGTCTTCCAACATCAAAGGAGCCAAAGCTTTTGTCGGGTACTGTTTAAAATCAAATATAACTCAAGTTAAATACACATGTAGAATTATGACTTGGAAGCCAATGCTTATCGACCGATTTAGTTTCACCTTCTTTTTTTCCTATTTTCAAAAATTTAAATATATTTTCGAAAATTTGTATTCAAAGTTTCATTAAAATTATAATTTTGCTCCCTAGACTTGCTTTTTGTATTAGGCCCGGCATGAAAAAGTTGTATTTCTTTTTGGTCCCTAAAAATGAATTTACATATATATATATATATGGAAATTGGTTCCCACCGTCTCCATAAGTTACAAGGTAAGAGTACTTTTCTAAAGGAACTAAAACGAAAAACTATACAACGGATCAAAATGCAGAATTTTTGACATGGAAGGACCAAACTATGCTCCTTTTTTCACATGGGAATTTAAACATAAAACAGCATCAAGGATCAAAATATAACACTTTAGCAACTTGGAAAAACAAGAGCGGGCTGTTTCTAGAAACAGTTTTAAAAAAGGATTAAATTATAGGTTTTTTAAGCAGAAGGCAGGAACAAAAAATTAGTGAAGCACAGTGAAAATTTATAATTAAATTAAACCCAAATGTTTTAGTACAAATATTAAAATTCTATTATATTAAAGACTTCCACAAACCATTGCATATGTTCAGGCAAACATTTCATCAAACATGTAGTGGAAAAAGGACTCACCGTCATGTAAATTGGTCCACTATACCCGCAAACTTCAGTGAAGTAAGCTAAAGCACCAACATGATCCAAATGACTGCCCAAATTTTGAAAATGACAAGGCAACATTAAAACGTTAATAACAAGGAGGGTGAGGTGGTTAAACTCTTCATCATCTCCTCATAGTTGTCTCCGTTTTATATTTTAGTCTCTCTACAAGAAAATTGCAAGTTTTAGCCCCTACATAAATCCTTGTAGTGGCTAATCATTCTCAGAAAGCTTTGTAACAATTATACAAAATGGAATGTTGTTATTTTTAGGTTCGTATAATAACAAGAAAAAACAATAATAAGAGTGAAAGAAACAATTTGTATGATAGAAGGTTCTACAAAAGATGAACCTATGTCACACATACAAAAAGTATCTACATATAATCATAGAGAACCATTTGTATCTAAACATATCAAAACCCTTAGTAGATGGTTTTTTTGTGTTCTTCACAAGCCAATCATGATTTTAAAGACAAAACATCACACTTATCTTTCTCAATATTAATGTTAATCTTACCTAGGGACTAAAACTTACAATTTGGTCTCTCTTTTGTATTGACATCAGAAGTAGGTAAAAGCTTTCAGATGTTGTAAAGATGTTACAGAAACTTTCCGGTGTCATGATAAAACTTAAAATTTTCTCGTATAGAGACTGAATCTTAAAACGGAGAAAACTATAGCAACCAAGTGAATATTCCAACTTAACAATAATTAAAAATGGGAAAATGGAGAATGGAGTGAGACAAACAAGTGAGTGATGATGATGCAAGTGATGGCAGAGTTGAAATCTCGATTAGGGTCGAGAAGGGTGAAATCAGGGTAACGACGATGGTCCAAGAAGCCCATATGCATTCCACAATCGAACATGATTCGCTTGCCGTTGATGGTTACCACCACGCAGCTCTTCCCAACTTCTTGGCCGGCGCCTGCAGACAAACCATGTAAGGGTAAGATTGATGCTTGCACCATAAGAGGGGAATAGGAAAGAGGGAATACCTAACACTAGCGTTTCAATAGCCATTGATGTTTTTGCTCTGAGTCTCTACTCAAAAGATGGTTAGAGGCAATCAACAGAAGACTTTGGGTTTACGCCCCCACATCGGTTAAATACAGTACCTGGTGTTGTTGCCTGTAGCTCTGTGAATGATGTTGTTTTGAAATTTAAATATTAGAAAATATAAATAAATGAAGAAAATAGTATAAATTCAACAAGTTATTTTCTTCCTTAAAAAGTGCAATTAATAAATTCATGTAAATTTAAACCACACAAAAGTAAATTAATTATATTTCTGTTAAGCTACTGTCTTTTTATATCCGTTATTTCTAAATATCTTCTAGCTTCTTTTCTTAGATATTTTGATAATTATTGTATTTTTTTAAGTTTTTCATTACACATAATTTTGGGAGAGGATCGACATGTATTTCGACGTTCAAGTTAGTATGAGTCTGAATAAAACAGGGTAAAATTAGATAAAATAACATTACCTTTTTTTGTAAAACTTTTTTTAGCTTTTATAATGATTTGATCGATGGTCTTGGATGAACAGACCCATAACCTATTATGGTGTCCTATTTGATGCGTGTTACGTGTCAGTTTTATGCGTAAGAAGTCAAATTGACTGATTAGTTTTCAATCAACCCTTCTAACTATTTTTCGATTAGCTAGTTTATTTAGATTGTACAATGTAATGGTGTGTTGGTTTTTATGATTAGTTTTTCTTATGCTAAGCTATTTTTTTGAATTGACATAGATGAATGTTGATACAAAATTATTTTTGTATTTTTTTAAAAGCTAAATAAACTTTATTAAAAAAACAAGTAAAAACCGAACAGAATCCTATATAAATTAAAAATATAATCAAATTATAATATATATATATATATATATATAT
>Ga0123340_1001701_pt1 | contig 18746 bp, 11 predicted proteins | sample SirMexnodulemix_FD_89961 | JGI IMG/M metagenome (GOLD analysis project Ga0123340, IMG submission 89961) | Root nodule microbial communities of legume samples collected from Mexico - Siratro Mexico nodule mix | ecosystem: Host-associated > Plants > Roots > Nodule | place: Mexico: Nepantla... | reverse complement strand
TATATATATATAATGAATATTAGCATATACATAATAAAAAAAATCAATATAAGTTAAATATGATGTCCCTACATTTATCTAATCAAAATATAATTGTATAGCAACTTAAATTCATTGTATTAATTGTTTAACAACTTAAAATGGTAAAGTTGTCACGAAGGTTCGGAAAAAACAAGGCAATGGAAGGAAGTAGTAATATTGAAAGAGACAATAATGACTTTTTTAAACCATGAGAGAGGAAGATGAAATGAATTTTAATATAAGTAAAAGAAGATGAAGTAACCACAACGATGAAGTCATTTTGAGTAATGAAGGAAAAAAAGATGAAGTAGCAAGAATAGTAATGTTCTAACATATTTTTAACTTTTATGATTTTTGTGTATATTATTTTGCTTTATGGAAAATCTTAAACTAACCATTAAAATAATGAAACTCAATGTAGAATATTAATCTGTTGAATATTAAAGGTATCTTGTTCCTGAATAATATAAACTCTAGTTCCTCTTTTTTTCTCTCTATATTTATCTGTGTATATATAGAGAGATATTAACAACTAAAAAAAGAGTAGAATTAATTATAAGACAGTCTGCATATATTATTTTAAAAGTTTTGTCCGATCACCACCTTAACTGTGATTGAAACCAACCAAGCATAATAGTGAGTGTGTGTTGAATAGCAAAAGAAGGACCACCCTATGATCACAAGGGACACAAACAGTATAAGATGAACCTTATCACACTGCCAATAAAGACAAACTTGGGAGAGCAAAAATGGTGCCTCCATCAAGTTCTTTTCCCATGATGGTGCAGATGCAGGAAATAGAGGAATTCTGAAAAAAAAAATGTATCAAATACGAAAGACAAATTTCAAATGGGTTGAATCACCAAGGAACACAGTTGTGTCATGTTTTACATCACAAGCAACGAGCACATATGCAACATCCAACCTTATATGTCCTCACGCATATGTCTTTATTCTTTCTTATATAATTCCAATGAATCAATGAACTAAATGATGAGAATGGTTAATGTGATAGCTCTGCAACAAGTATACGTACGAGAATATGATATAAACTAAGACACCTTATACCTTAAAAATCAGTATGAAAATTTCACGTGTGTTACCAACTAGCATCTCAACTTAAAATCACTGTGAAAATTTGTTCAATCATACTTAAAATCAATTGCATGTCAACTTTCGTGAAGTAAGAAGTCCAAGTGTTGAGCATGGTAGCAATATTAAGTTTTTTAATACGGTTCATTGTTTTTTTAGTAGCAGTAATAAGGTTAGAACTTAAACTTCTATATATGCGAGTTATTATTATCATCCACTAGATTCTTTATTTTAATTACCTCTAAATTTTTATTTTAATATTTAAAAAAATAAATAATATATTCAACCAATCAACAAAATTTAAAAAGTTTGAGGCGTCGGAAGAAATTCCCTCGTCACAAATACTTTTTTATTTTAATTTTTAAGAAAATAAAACCACACCAAAGGTTCCGAAGGTTTCGGTGAACAAAATTTTCTTCTTTACTTACTATTATCATCTAATTACCTATTACACACCATTACATTTTTAATTTTCAATATATATATATATATTATTACTTAAAAAAATATGCATGCTTAAAATACGGTTTAAAACGCAAAATGTTATATAGAAGTGTAGCCTTCCCATGTAGTAAAAAAAATGCTGAAGACAAAAAAAAGTTATTTTAGTGATCTTTTAATTTGTTTATTATCAAACATTACCTTTAATACATTGTTTGATTTTTAGTCAAATATTTTATCTTTAAATAAAAATATTAAAAAATTCATAAAAATTATAATTATCCATTTCTTATGATATATTTATATTCATAAAAACATTGTTATGTCATTTATATTAGTTTAACAGCTTATTTTACCAAACATTTTTAATTCAACACTATACTTAACAGTTTTCAAATAAAAAATAGTAGTAACTTTTTTTTCAACTTTTTACAAGCTCAATCCTTTTGTAAAACATAGCCATACATAGAGTCCCCTGTCCTACACAGAAATAGAAAATTCCCATAATGATTGGATTCAATCAAATTACATAATTGAGAAATCATTCACATATTATTAGAGTTGATTAATTTATCATAAATCCTTTCCTTAGCTTCCTATTGATGTCCACCAATAGGGTATATATATATAGTTGTTTCATATCTTCACATGCCCATAGTAAGAAAATTGCTTCTTTTTCATGCTCAACTTCACCAAAACTTTATCCTAACATTATTTTAGCTTATCAGTTAATAATATTATTGAAAGTTGTAACTAACCTGCGAGTGAGGATGAATGTTCTCGTGAATCTGTTATTATTCCCCACCAACTTGCTCACCAAATTGACATAAAATATGATTAAATGCATGGTTTCACAGTTCCAAACTCAACTGTTTACCTTCTTCACATATAGTGCGCTGGCCCTACATCATCCATCTTCTCACATTCATCTGTCACTTTTCTGACTCAATTTTATTTTTCTGTTTTTTTATGTTAAGGTTGTCAATTTCCTAACCTGTTTTTGCATGGAAGAGAAAATGATAATATAATAATAATAATAATAATAATAATATAGTAGTAACAGTAGCAGTAGTAGTGAAAATGAAAGAGAAGACTATGGCTTACCAATAAATCTACAGCTATTGCTGACACAATGAATCCTAATCAGTTCACACTGTGGTTATTAATTGCCTATTTGAGCTAAGCATCAATTAAGTAGAATAAGTCTCTCTCAAGTCACAAATCTGGTTTTCTTTATTAGATCCTTCTTTGTGGGGTCATTAGCAGATCTTGGCTGTGATTGTACCCTTGATTTGTATGTATCCTTGCTTTTGGTTCCCTGTCGTCATCAGTTTTGGTATTTGCTGATGTATTAATTTCTACATTTGTGGCACTGCTAAATCTGCACGTATAATAGCAGTAGTAGTAACAGATATAGGTATGCGCATTATTGTTCTAACAATAATAAGAAATAACCAATTGGAATTTTCAATGGATTGAGCTAGATTTTGCTCTTAGCTAGTTGCTTAATGGAATATGAAACATGATATAATTAAAATGCACATATGTTTACTCAAATTTTTTGTTTATGAATACTATTGGCCCAGAAGTTGTATTTGTTTATGCTGGCTCAATGATTTATCTTTCATACAGATATTATATTTATATACATTTTCTTCTCATTTATTTGTTTGTATTAGACGGAATATGGGGGAAAATACTAGAGAAGTGTTACACCAACAGTATAGTTGTTATGGACGTATCTCTTGGTGTTATTTTGATTTTTCTTTTAGGTATCTCTTGAAATTGCAATTAGTAAGTGTTCACCTTTTAGGACTTTCTTTTCCTGTGTTTTATTAACAGACAAATAAGAAGTGCTGTTAGGACCAGTATTATTATTCTTTGTTTTCTTTTCTCCTTCTGCAAGTTGTGGTTGTGGATATCTAGCTATAATGCTATATGGCACGCATTTTCTGTCTTTTTCTCTTTGTCTCTACAGGGAACTCCCTTCCATAGTGCACTCAAAAAACTCCAACTTTGTTTTGTTAATTCTTACAATCTGAGAAGACCTCTTATTTAAATGTTGGCTGCAAAATAGTGCCCAGAGCATGTCAGTGACTGTTTCCATATTTAAGAGCTAGAGCTCTGAAAATCTTGCACACTACACAAAACAAGTGCTTGTTGGTTCAGTTATAGTATTTTGACCTCAGGCGATGAAAGCAAGGAGAGGAAAACGCTCAGAGGTAAGCTTCAACCCCCCTCTGACTGCTGTTTAAGGACAAAGATGTTTCTTAGAAACTTCTAATTTTGTCTCATTGCAGCAGGCCTTTTGGCCCTCCCTTGTGATGAAGAAATGGTTAAACATAAAGCCAAAGGTGTATGATTTCAGTGAGGATGAAGTGGACACTGAAACTGAGAGTGAAGATGATGGTATGCTTTAGACTATACTATATTCCCTTTTGCTGTTTAGCTTGATCTTTTTCTCTTTTCATTTTTTTTTCCCTTCTTTGTTCTTTCAACTTCATTCAGTTTGCTCTCTTAAAGACTCAAGAATGGGTGTGCGTGAAGATAATCCTCTTAGAACACCATCTATATTCCCAAGTCAAACATCAGGCAATACTTTATTCCTTTGCATTATTACTATGGTTCTTTAAAGGAGAATATGTGCTCTTTGCTTTAATACACCTTCTGTCATTGCTTTCTCTGGTTACAAAATCAGTTATAGGAGAGGCTTGTTATGAAATCTAGAATCTAAACACAGGATTTTGCATAGCTTTGTTCTCTCCTTTTGGAAGGAGGACAGTGAAAACAATTGTTCTCAACTGATGTCAAATTAAACATGCCAGGTTACAGATTACATATAGATGTTTTGTGGTGAAAGCATGCATCTGAAAAAACAAAGGAAATCTGAATCAAATTCCAAATGTGTTACTACCAAAAAAAAGTATATGAAATTAATTTTTTAAGCCAGCTAGGCTAATGATTGCTGTTTTCTACGCCTAATTGAGTTCAAAGTGTTAAAATCAGCATCATGCGTGATTTGATTTTGTAATTCAGATGCATCTTGTAAGGGCTATAAGGTCAGGCATAGAAGAGGGAAATCAGAAACTCTGCGTGTTCAATACATAAATACAAAGGAAGTGAGGTCTGGTGGTAATCAAGTTATGTATAATTAGTTTAATGATATTAATGAAAGGAATCATAAATGGGTTATTTTGCAGGGTAACAATTGGCACCTGGAATGTTGCTGGAAGACTTCCACGTAAGGATCTTGAAATTGATGACTGGCTTTGCACCGATGAGCCAGCAGACATTTACATTATTGGGTAAGTAGTTTCCCTTGTTGTCTAATGTTTTACTATTTCTTCCGCGTTCTTCAACATATTGACAAATATTTGGATCATTTACCAGATTTTAGGTAGAACTTAATATACAAGTAGCTTAACCTGATATGCTATATAGATTTTTTTCTTGCGTATCTTACAAATGATAAATATCATGGAGTTTCTCTTATGTTAAATACATTAATTTCACATGATTGTCTTTTCCCCTATTTATGTTTTTTGTCTGTTTGATTTAATTAGAGCGTGATCTGCTAAATTTTTTTTATCGATGAGTCCATAAAAGAGATTAATTGATGCAATATGCGACTCATTGCAATACCTTCCTTTCCTACGCAAATAGGTAAGTGATCTGATTGACCAAAAGTTCAATGTTTTTAAGATGGAAACGCCTGTTTAGCTCCAAAACAATGACTGCTTTTAGCAATAAAAGAAAGATATCATGTTCATAGAAAGCAAATACCTTTTGGCTAAATTTAAGTTCATTCCAAGACCCTAGAATATTCTCCTAGGATTTTATTTCCATCAGGTTTTAAGTGGGATTCTAATATGGAATGGGATGCTGAATTTTCTTTCCTATGGTTCATCACAATGGATCCAGTCTTTTAAAGTCATGAAAATCTTCTTTTTCATGTCATTCTTTATGAAATCCAACGATGAGTTTACTTCATCTGTGTGATTTTGTAAAAGTGATCTTCTGAGAGCTTGACGAGTTTATGATTTTGTTAAAATTCGTGTGATTTTAACAGTTTCCAAGAGGTAGTCCCCTTGAATGCTGGAAATGTTCTTGGGGCAGAGGATAATACACCCATCCGGAACTGGGAAGCGATCATTAGAAGAACTCTAAACAAATCTTCTGAACCTGAAAGCAAGCCAAAAAGCTACAGTGCCCCTCCTTCTCCTGTTCTGAGAACTTCTGCTTCTGCAAATGATCTAGCAGACAGTATAGATGTTAATCCACTAGACACAATGAATGAGGAATACTTGGGAAGTTCTAACAATGTTGAGCTAGAACAAGAGGAAGTGAAAAACTTAATTGGCATAGGAAGGAATTTGCAGTTGAGGAAAATACATGACATTGATCTTCAGACCATACTTGACTGGCCCGAACGTCCTTTAGATGCAATCCCACATACTGATTCCAGTTCAAAGTTGCGCAGAGTATACAGCTCAGACAGAATTGGCTTTAACCTGACAGACATGGCTTCAAAATATGGGAGTGTAATGAAACGGTCACACCATAGTTCGGGAAATTTGGGGTTGTTATGGAAAGAACAGCAAGTGATGCCTGAGGAAGTAATTGATACCCTCGATGAGTTAGCCGACATGTTATCTGATGAGGAAGATGATGCTTTTCTTGAATTGCCAAATGACAACGAAGATAATGGAATAGGTGCAGTGAAATCACATCGCAAGTATGTCCGGATCGTGAGCAAGCAGATGGTAGGAATATACGTGTCTATTTGGGTGCAAAGGAGGTTGAGAAGGCACATTAACAACTTGAAAGTTTCTCCAGTTGGAGTTGGTCTCATGGGCTACATGGGAAACAAGGTAATGGGGTAATGCATGTTTTCACACTCAATTTGAGACATTTACTGTTGGAATAATTTGACTCTGACCTTTGTGAATGTGACTGATAACAAACTATGTCTGATGCAGGGGTCTGTTTCAGTTAGCATGTCTCTATTTCAGTCACGTCTGTGCTTTGTTTGTTCCCATTTGACTTCTGGTCAGAAGGATGGTGCAGAAATAAGACGAAACTCGGATGTTCATGAAATTCTTCGCCGCACCTGTTTCTCATCTGTCTTTGATACAGATCAGCCACAAACAATCCCATCTCACGAGTAAGTTTTACTTTACGTTGAAAATTGTACTTTACAAAGACATAATAAAATTGCTACTAGAAAGGTGTAAAATAACTAAAAGTCAACCGTTTGTGTTGAACTATTTGACAAACAATAATGTGTTTAATTTCAAGCTGGAGGTATTTAAAGAATTCAACGTCAACAAAAAAGAACCTGTTGAATGGAAATAACCACAGTGAACTTAAAAAACTGATGGCTGAAAAATGTACATAATTAATAGAAAAGGAAATGAGTAGACTCAAATGGTGATATATATAGAATATGTTTAGCGATGTTGCTACGAACATCTTGGATTCATTAGTGAGTTGCTCCATGCCAACAGTCAAATTTTCTGGTTTGGGGATTTGAACTATCGTATTAATATGATGGATGAGGAGGTTCGAAAGCTGGTAGCTCTAAAGAAATGGGATGAACTGATGAATTACGATCAGGTGAGAATTGTGAAACAACTTTGCATCCTACAAAATCTAGACCTAGAGATGCAAAAGTAGTTTGTTGGCACCATACTTTCATTTACTGATTTAGATTACACCTGATACTTTATCGACGATAGTTTATAATTGCTTCAATTTGCAGTTAACCAATGAATTACGTAGTGGGCACGTGTTTGATGGATGGAAAGAGGGGTTAATAAACTTCCCACCCACTTACAAGTATGAATTTAATTCTGACAACTACATTGGTGAAAACCCAAAAGAAGGGGAAAAGAAAAGATCTCCAGCCTGGTAAGTGCAAACTTGTGAATGTTATGTTAGTGCATATTGAGGCAAATGTAGTGTGTGACCCCTGGTAAGATTATACAGGTGCGATCGTATATTGTGGTTGGGGAAAGGAATAAAGCAACTCGAATACAACCGTGCAGAAAATAAGCTCTCGGATCATCGACCAGTTAGCTCAATATTCTCGATTGAAGTTGAAGTATTTGACCACCGCAAATTACAACGAGCCCTGAATTTCACAAATGCCGCAGTACACCCAGAGGTTTTCCTTAAAGAAGATGGAGAGTGGTCATACTAGATATCCACCCAAGATTAGAATTTATAAACAACTAATTGGTAAATCTACATTTTCATTTTGTTTCCCTGGGAAATGCTCTGGAATTATTCAGATAGAGACATCTAACACTAAAAAATTGATACAATCAAAATATTAACATATTCACACAAATGAACTAGCTCCCTAACCAAATTTACAAACTTGATATTTACTGTAATCGCTCTTTGTCCTCCGCAGGGTGGAAGAAATACAGGTTTATATATCGAGCCGATAAAGAAAAGCAAATGTACATAGGCATACTTTAGGATACAGTGCCACAATCTTCTGTTTTGTTCTGGATTGTATCACAGGAGTTTTTTTATTCCTTTTTCTGTACAATTTTGATCTCCAAGTATCATAATATATAAGTCAACAACGTTTTGCACATGCTACTGTATAGCTGTAATTTAGACCAATTTTTTTCCTTCAAATTCCTTTCCGAGAGGTTCAAATCATCTACAAAAGAAGTGAGTTCATATCATGAGATATATCATTATTCAACAGAAATAAAAACACAATATTAATCAGATTAAAAGTTAGTAAAATTATGGGCATCAGTTCTCCAAGGTGATATAGCATCAATGAAGAATTCAGACGCAAATTACCCATTTGATGATGAGATTCATCACACGCCCATTCTCAATTTCAATTTTGAAAAACAATGAAGTTTGAACGCTCAAATTCATATGGCGTGATAAACAGAAAACCTAGCACAGATAAAGTCCTAAAAAAATATTTAGAATTTTGAAAGAGGGAATGAAGACAGCGATCAGAACCTGTCGGGATTCATATTAACATCACGCAGATATCAGCGGATTGACAGACGAATGAATTGCTATCATCACTTCGCATAGCTTATTCCCTCTAAACTAAACTCAAAGTACTAATGAACCAGTGCCCTACAGATTGATATAATTCTCAGCTAATAAAAAACTAAAGGAAATTTAAATGATATATTATTCACAAACAATCAAACAGTAACGATATCAGATTTTAAAGGTCGAATGTTGAGCTCAGAACTTCTTAGAGGATAATTGCGCCGTCATCGACGAACACAAAAAGTGTCGCCTACAGCACAGTTACATCTTCATCACAGACTCAGCACTTTCCCATATACATAAGAAATTGGCAAAGGAATTTTCCGGGAAAAAACCAACGCAGGGAACGGGACAAACAGAACAAAATGTATCTAGATGAAAAGAACAAGAATAACGAAATGGCGAGAAAATCAAGCGGCGAACGATAACGGAAGCGGAAACTATAACTAGTCGCAGTAGTGAGATTTTCTGCAAGATGACATGAAATTGGCGATAATTTATAGATGCAATTTAGGGTTTTAACATTTTAGGCAAGACTAGGGTTCCGCAACGTAATACCCGGTTGGGTCGGGTAGTAGATTTACCTGCACCTTTTGTAGGCCCAGTGAGTAGTGGGTATTTGGGTACGGAAATTACTTCCTGCGCCCCCTCAATTTGAAAACCCCAAAATTTTCATAATTACTATTTTACTTTTCTTTAAAGTCATTTCTGGATCATCTATTTTGGAAATTTTTTCAAAACACGCTTTCTGAAATTTATGAAATACATTCCGGAATACATTTTACAAAATAAAAAAAAAAGATTTTTAAGAACAAGATTTTCAAAATAAAATTTTTGAAATGTATGAAATACATTTTGAAATAAGCTTTTTGGAACATATATAATATATTTAAGAATGCATCTTCTGGAATGAGTTTTCTGAACCAAGTTTTTCAAATTTTATTTCATATGTTTCAAAAAGAATTTTCCAAAATGAGAATTTTTTTTTTTTTACTCTTCTTCTAACTATAGCGTTCTTCTCTTCTTCTACAGTGGCGGTGCAGCAGCAACGACAGTGGTGATGGAATGCAACGAGGGAGGAGCAGAAGGGGCAACTCAGTTATTTCACCCAACTATGGAGGTGCAAGTTCAAAAGGGCGGGGCAGGAAGTATTTGGTAGATGGTCAATCAGGGCCGTTAGGATCATAAAGTAAAATGTATAAAGAGGAATTATATATAAACATGCTTCTAATTGGTTTATACTGTAAATATCTTTTTGTATATTAAAAGCTTGGATTGACCTTTTTTTCTCTTCACACCGCCAACCTCTTCAGTATTTTTTTAGACAAAAATACACTTCACTAGCGCATGAATTCTTAAATAGAATTTTATGTTCGAATTAGTGAAATGTATGTTGGTACATTGACGATCAACTTAAATATAATTTACTTTGGATCTGAATCTCGGTCTAACAAAATTGGGGAACCTCATTATTTGCAATTGCAACTCATAAGATTGGTACTGATACTAAATGAAAATATATGTGTTCATTATCACTAAACAAAGCTTTTGTTCTTGGAGTATCTCAGCATATGCATCCGCTATTCAACTAAATCCTTTCATAACCAAGTTTAGAAATTGGCAAACCATCAAAACACCATGTAGCAATTTTCCTTATGGATAATAAAAGTTGAGCCTTCTGCTTATTCATTCTAATATGAGGGGAACTTTCTTTTACTTATATCCGTTGATAAATCATGTCATTTTTGTATGATTCTACAAAAGTCACATTTCTCATGAAGGATAAACTAAAAGTTTCGACCTGTTAATAAATCTTGCCAGTTTCATAGTCAAATTAGAAAAGTTATCGGTAAAAGATTACTGTATGAAAACAGAACAGAATATGTAAATCTAAATTTCTCATGTTTTTTTCATGAAAAAGGACAATATTCATGCGCTAACTAGTGTTGATAATCCAAAATATGGACAGACAACCCGCCAAAATATGAAATTGAACAACCCAAAATACTAGTCGAATGTAGAAAATAGGGGCCACAACTAAACTTAAAATTAGACGAGATAGTAAAAAGATGGAAGGGTATAAAATAAATATCATTTATTCATTGATTAACTAACTGCAGAAGGTAACTACGATTGTTTACTGAAAAATACTACTAACAGAACTGTCATCATGAATACGCCAAATAGTTTCACCCAACAGGTTTGCTACAGTAAGGATAGTTAACTGCGGGAAATAGTTCTTCTCTGTAACGGGAATGGTGTTCGTAATTATCACCTCTTGAAATAAGCCACCGGACAACCTCTCAATTGCTGGAGGGCTGCGACCATCCAAATAAAACAAAACCACCATGATATGAATTCTAGTTCATGTACAATACTTGAACATGAATACCATAAGCAACACATATAATGATGAAGATACAGTAAAGCATGATACAGATGAATATATCTGTAAGCTTATTAATGTAAAGAGAGGTAAACGACGACCAATAAGCTGATTAGCAATATTTATTATTGAATAATTAGCAACTAGAGATTAATAGAAGAAAGAACGGAAGAAGTTTATAATTAAAGTATGCCTTCAGATTTGGCAGTAGACTCGAGACTCGACTTCCGTTGCTTCAATTATTAACTAGAGAGACAAACAGACAAAGCAAAGAATAAAAAGGTAGGGCAAACCGAAGGCAATACCTGAAAACAGCATGAGTGCAGCACGCATACACTTCCCTAGCTCCCTCTTCATGTAACAGCGCCGCACCCTTTGCAATGGTCCCTTCCGTCCAAAACAATTATAATCAGATACATACCAACATATATCAATGATGAAAATAGCAAAAAGAAACTAATGTAACGATCATTCTTGCCTACTCAACAAGGAAGAAACACCAAAAAATGCTCCTGAGGAAAATGCAAGCTAAGACTTTCTTAAACAGCAATCAGCCATCTTCCCAGGCAAATGGATGGATTAAAATATGACTGAATTTTTCCCCATCAATTACAGTTGTAGAATAATGTATTGAAGGTACTATTTAATCAATTTCTTGTCTCTATAACTAGATTCAGCTGTTCCTCAAAGAACATAAGCTAACGAAAATATTTAGGAACACCAATGCTAAAAAACATTTAGAATCTGCTCATAAAATGGTCACTAAGATAGATAATATGAATTCAATCTTAAAATGTAGCCAGTCCAGGAAAACACACTAGGCAAAATAGAAAAGCAGGATGGCAGAGCCATAAAATCCTCTTACAGAGAATTTATATCAATAAAAGATCTAGTACTTAAATATGTCTAAAATTTTAATTAAAAAATCTAGCTAAATTTTGTGTTTAGATAGATTCTTTAACCCGACAAGCAACAACCATGTGCAATAAAGAAGCACAGAAGAAAACGATATTTCTTTGCAAATTCCAAAATACGGCATGGAAATTGACATACCAGCAGTGTCGATCATATCATCTACCATTACTGCAACCTTTCCTCTGACATCACCAATCAGATTCATCACCTTCAGGGCAAACATAACCCAGATAAATATACCTTCGGATATCCATGTTATGAACTTTAAATTAGCCCTGAGGATAATTAGTATACTATAAAAATAGCTAAACTATGGGCACATTCAAAACTAACAATAAAAAACAAGAGTTCTGGCAAATACCAATACGATAGGCTACCGTTGCAGAGTAACATGTCACCCAAATATCCAACATTTCAACCAACCACAGAAGATAGACCTCCAGGTACAGTATCAGACGAAATTTAAATCACACTATGATAATGTGAAAGTAACCATTTAACATACTACACATCAAATAGGCATTATCAATGACCACATATGTCGACTAACCAAAGTGATGTACAGGACAAATTTATTTCTGGAAAGAAAGTAATTATTGATAACGAAATACCAAAGAAAACCCAATAATGTTTGTTTAAGAGTATACTCCCTTACATAAATGGAAATTAAGAAAAAATGCAGAACGTCAAGGATAATGCACATATTTTGTCACAGTAATTACCTCAGCAACATTGTGCCCATGGCGCCTTTTGTCTACAATAGCTAAAGGGGCATCAGATAATTTCTTTGCGAAAGCACGTGCTCTTGCAACACCACCAACATCAGGAGAAACAACCACCAAGTCACTTGAACTTATTGTCTTGCTGGCAAGATAATCAAGAATCACAGGCTAGTGGACATCATAAACAATAGTATTAGAAAACATGTTGCAAAAATGAAACTACAAACATTCAAAGCTTACTTACTTGACAATGGACGTGATCAACAGGAATATCAAAGTAACCCATGGACTGCCCTGAATGAAGGTCACAAGCAAGAACCCGGTCTGCCCCAGCTTTGGTAATAAGGTTTGCAACAAGTTTAGCTGCAATTGATTCACGCCCTTGAGTCTGTAAAAGAAAAAGAATTTAAAAATAAAAAATAAAAATCTTAGCTTTGAGTATAACATTGAGCATAAACGGGGAACCAAAAGTATAACTTTTGAAAAAAATAAAAATAACAAAGACAATAACGAATTAATTCCCCATTTAATAGAGCTGAAAACCCACTTAGGCTCCCAAAAGGTACCATGGAAAGTCCAGTCCAAGCCTCAAACAACAAACAAGATGCAAAGCTTCCAAGAAGCTGAATCTTGGTTGATTTCTTGCTTGTTTTGGATAGCTAATGGTTTGGTTAGCTCAAGGTTGAAGGGCCAAGGGAACCCAGGGAAGTTTAGAGGTTTCTTGGAAGGTTCAAGGTATAGATAAAAGAGAATGGGGAAATCAGCCAGAAACATAAAAAACAATCACAAAATTTCCAGAAAGAGAAAAAAAAGTACAGCAATGTAATAAACCAATGAGTCAGATAATCTTGTCTGCCACACTGAATCTCATGTAGACCCCTAGTATAAATTAAAAAACTAATGGTAGTAAAAGAAAATTAGCTACATGCAAAAAAAACTTGCCTTTCTATCAGCTCTAGCATATCCAAAGTATGGAATCACAGCAGTGATATTCTTGGCCGACGCTCTCCGACACGCATCAATCATTATTTTAAGCTCCATGAGATTCTCATTTGCTGGAGGGCAAGTTGGCTGTATAAGGTAAACATTGCAACCTCTAACACTCTCTTGTAACTGGACATAAATTTCCCCATCAGCAAAACGCTTGATGGAAATCTTTCCAAGTTCCAGACCCATGTAACGAGCGATTTCCTAATCAAACAAACACGTTTAGAGAACAACAAAACTCAACAAAAAACCAAATCAGCAGGAAAACAATTCACACGAACTATATTTTCTCACAAGCAACCAATACAACAGATAGCCACTAGACTCTGAATTCAACAAATAAGCTTTTTCAATGCCGTCATGTTTGTAACCACAAATTGACGCATACCACGGCGCTAGATGACACCATGGTACAACCTGGTATCATTTTTCAATTACATGCAGAATGTTTATTCAATCCAATTCACTAGCAGAATTCAATAAACTCAACCGAAAAACCAAATATTATCAGAAAAGTCTATAAAAGCTGTTGCGTCAGTCAACAGTCGTTGAATGATGAAAAAGTCCTTAAACGTGCATGTCATCGGTCAAATCAAATTAGTCCCAAAGTACCTGATTATTCAACGAATACACGTTAATTTTCATTCAGGAATTGCAAAATCTTCCAGAACGACTAAGACCACTCACTCAATGATAAAGAAAAATAGAAAATAACCTGAGAGAGTACAGGATTGGCGGTGCCAGAAAACAATTTCAACCGGTTACTGTTCCTGCTGATCGTTTTCTCTTCCCTCGCCGATTCCAAGAATTTCGGCAGCGTCCGCTCGTTGAGAACCGGAATGGTCGGTTTCCAGTTAGGGAGATTCGACGAATCCGACATGTCACATTTCTGCCATTGAAACAAGAAGAATAGCATAATCGTGAGCAAATAACAAATTAAAAAAATGATACAATGAAAATAAAGCGGATGATTATGTAATTACCACTCTGCAAGGCGCGAGGTTTCGAGTGCGGGAATTGTCGACGAAACCTAAGGTTCGAGGAGTTGGAGCATGGGAAGTGCCGGTGAAGAGAGAAGAGGAAGAAGACGAAAAGGCCATGGTGGAAGAAGAAGAAGAAGGCTGAAAGAGTGAGGTTGCCATGAACGGAGGCACCAACAGGTTAGGGTTTGTAAAGTGTCTTCTTCTCTGCAAGAGAGAGAAGAGAGGGTTTGGATTGGAGCAGCGCGAAGCGAATTTCTAGCTCTGTTACCAGTGGTGGCGGGTCTTCGTATTTTCCACGAGATTCGGCTTTTTAAGTGTTTACGGCTGGGGGTCACCGCGCGCGACGTCGTTTTACCAGAATAAAATAATATTAATCTATCAGGGAAATAAATACTAGTAAATAAAAAATAAAAAAATACTACTGTACTCAGTTTCTGAATCTAATCCAGATTTAGGTTCAGGTACCAGTGATGTCTTTAAGAAAAAAAAATAAAATTGTTTAAAGGAGTCTTCTAAATAAAATTTAATAATATGAATATTAACCTTTTGATCCTTTTGAGACATTTTAAATTCACCTCAAAAGATTATTATAGGCATAAAAGATTTTTCTCTTGATATTTAATGAAATTGTATATTTATTATTAGATATTTAATGCAATTGTATATTTATTATTAGAATTCATATGAATAAGTTGAAATGATGTCCAACTTTTTCATGCATTTGATGGTGTGGATGAAATTTTATGAAATCTTAAATGATTAAAATTTAATAATTCTTTTAATGTTGTTTAAAAAATATTTTTAATTGGATAATATTAAAACAATAGTTATAGTGACAACTAAGAATATAAGGTCATATCATCCAATCTCTCTCTTGACTTAGAAAAGTTTTAATTGAAAAAAAATATATTCTGACTTAAAAAAAAAATCATTGAAGAAAAAGAAATGGAAAGAATACGAAGAGGAATTTGTCTTTTGGAGGCATGGTTTGGTGGAGTTTGTATAATGCCAAAGGAGGGTGTTGTGTTGCGTTTGGATTGGGACATAGGAAGGTTTGTGTTGGTCAAATCTTAGGGATTGAAGAAAAGCTAAAACGTGTATGTTTGCACTCGTTTGCACCAGTGCATGCCATTTTCGTGTTAAATCCATATCTCTCCTTGGTGCATCCATTTAATATGCTCTTTTTTTTTTTCGTGGCATGTTTATATGAATCGGAACAAATATTAAAAATATTATTTTGCTTTATCTAATCAGAAAGAAAATAAAAATTTTCTTTTAATCTCTCTTAAAGGGCCTTCTGAAGGAAAAAGTAAATTCATACCTGAAATCATGATTTTGAAGAATATGATTCCTACAAATTTACTATTTTTAAGTTACTGAGAAATATTCTTAAAAATATTGACACGAGTTTTTTAGAAATCAAAACATAATTATTATCACTTTAAATTGTTTGATAAAACATGTGGTATATTCTTTTAAGTAAAATTTTTATATTTATTAGTAAAGTAGTGTGTCCCATCTTCCAAGTAAGAATGTTTGTATGAAAATTTAGCTCAAAATTGTTCATGGAAATATTTCTTCACAGTAATTAGTATCTTTAAATAAGTAAATCAGACATGAAAAATATATTTGGGAATTTTTGAGAAACTAAAAATTTCAGATCTTCCTAACACCACATAATTTAAATTAGAATCTATTCACACTTTTTTTTCATTGTTTGAAACACATCATTAGTATCGTTCCACTACTGAGACGATAGCGAAATTTTGTTCCATTTTCCTGTCGCGTCCAAAATAACGTGTATGATGGGAAAATATTACTTAAAGAAATAATTTAACTAAAAGTCATTCAAAATTTATGAAATTTAAAAGATGTGTGTCTTTTGTCAAAGTTAACCTCCCCTCTTTCACAATTTTATTTCTATCTATCAGTGTAGCTCTAATATAATTATATAAAATTAAATTACTATAAAATAAATAAATGTTATGGTCGTTAAAACAAATAAATAGTTAACACAAACAGTATTATTTAATACTATATTTGTTAAATATAATATATTGATTCTTTTAATTAAATATAATGTATAGACATCGGTGAATTTATTATTGAAAAAATCTATTTAAGATGATATCCGCTTCATAACCTTGATTTTTTTATTTTATTTTTTTATTTTGGAAAAAGAATACTAAATCTTCTCAACTTTATCCTCGAATTTTAACATTTTTCAGATACACTCAACTTAGTTTTATTCTAATCTATCTTTAATTTTTTATAATTTTCTATAACGAAACACAGATAAATTATTTAAGAGATATTGCACTTAATTTTTATAGTTCTTCTTCTAAGAAAATAACATTCACCTCTCATATGTTAAAAAATTAAATAAAAATACCTAGAAATATTGCATTAAATAAAACTCAACTGGGAAACTATCGACGTTTAAAATATATTTTTAAAATATAAAAATTTAAATATTTTTTATAAACAAAAACTTAAATAATTTAATTATTATACATTAAAAATATCACATGACTAAATTATAAACTATATTATAAAATATATATTTTTTTAGAAAATATTCTTTCATGTAAAAATGTCTATAAATACATTATTAAATATGTTAACTTATTTTGTTTAAATATGATTTTAATACTCTTATGGTATCATATACTAATTACATACTATATTTTCTGGTAGTTATTTTTCTCTTCGAGTAACTCTCCTTTTTCTCTAAATTTTTCTCTAAATTTTTCATGACATATTTCATCTATTCATCTATCTTAAAATTTGATCCTACGTCACAAGAGTTGAGGAATCAAGAAATATATCTATTCAATCCAATTTTCAAATAGAGTAAATTCCTATTTATTTTAAAGTTCTATTCTTTTATGTTTTTTCTTAGATTTTGTTCATCAATTTTGGAGGGATCATTTAAGAAAAGTGATAATCTTAACTTATTATATTATATAATGTTTGGATAACTTGCTCTAAGTCCTTCGATCTTAGACTTATATCATTGTTTGGCTTGAAGTTGTCTTGAGATTGAGCCTTTCAAACAAGGGAAGCTAGTTTTAAGTTTTCCGATAGTACATAGGTTAGAAGATCTAAATATGAGAGGACGTGGTCCCAAGTTTTAATTTCTCTTGCAATGTGTGATGGAACTATTGAATACACGTTTTATAAATATGTAGAAATATTGGTTTTAATAGTTTAATAGTTAAATGTTGCTTTGAGAAGATTTTTGAATGTTGTGAATTATGAATTGAATGGTACATGCCATTGTGTATGATTGAAATGAAAATTACAAGTACTTGTCTAAATGATGATAAATTCATATACAATCATTTTAATTTATTATGAATCTATTTCTATTTCCTTTTATTTATACATTTTTTTTATGTTATGATGACTTTACTATGTATATAAGCAAAAACATATGTACATGAGCACCTTAAGAGTCTTTAGTTTAGTTTAGGTATGTATTTAGTTGTATATAGGTTAGATGAATGTTAATACTTATATGTAGATAAGAGTAAGAGTACAAATGTTATGAATGTTTTTATCAGGGTTATATACTATTGAAATGTTATGAATGATAATAGTAGATGAATGTTTTTATCAGGGTTATATACTCTTGAAATATTGTAAAGGTGTCATTTGAAGGCGCCATAAACCTAACGTTGGACGCATTTTACTTGAGTTGCTCTTAGGCCTAATGGCGTCCGACCCAAATTCAGTGGCGTTGGATGCAATTTCAAGCAATGACTCTTAGGTTTTGTGGCCCCAAACTCAATTCTCATGGTGTCGAACACAATACCCTCGAATGTAGTTGGGTTAGACACGAGTTCATAACATTCATAGTCAATGTAATTTTTGTTTTACATCATTCCTTCTTTTTATTTCTTCATAATTTTACTTATACTCTTTTGATCCCAATGTCTTTTATTCAAATAACTATAAAATGTCTTATTTTTTAGGATATTTCAAAATAGATCTAAAATGATTGTTATTACAAAGAATCAATTTTAAACAATAAATATTTGATTATGTAAGACAAATTTAAAATGCCTGTTTTTTACATATAATCAAAATGAACAGTAATCAATTATCTTAATTTAAAATGTTTTTTTACATGAATAACATAATAATCAATTATATTTA
>Ga0123340_1001700_pt1 | contig 18747 bp, 19 predicted proteins | sample SirMexnodulemix_FD_89961 | JGI IMG/M metagenome (GOLD analysis project Ga0123340, IMG submission 89961) | Root nodule microbial communities of legume samples collected from Mexico - Siratro Mexico nodule mix | ecosystem: Host-associated > Plants > Roots > Nodule | place: Mexico: Nepantla... | reverse complement strand
TATATATATATATATATATTAATTGTGACTAATGTGCAAGTAGTTTTACAATTAAATCCATATGAATATTACACTCAATATTTAAACAACTGAAGAATAAAACATTAAACCCAGGCATAGCAAGGTGGAAACACTAGTTATGCTAGGATACATACAGAAAATATGTGAGAATTAATTAAAACTTCTTGGTTTGCTTTCATAAACACTTTATTTTAGTTTCTCTTTTGGTGAGAGAATTCTTTTAATGGATTTAGGATCTCATATTTGCGTACAGATTAAATTTTCATTGTATTACTTTGCTCAGTATACTTTTCTGTTTCGTCTATCTCTTCTCTTGTGATGACAGTGCGAGACAGCATACGCACACTGTATGACATCTTTAAGTGGAACAATCACTCTAGACGAAACTTGCGACAATACAAAACAGGTACGAGCAATTACAGATAAAATAACCTTATTTTAAACAGCAGCACTCCTAAGAAAACTCTCGAGTGGGAATAATAAATAACTATACAAGAACAAGGTCTAATCAAAAAGCTCACACAAAAATGATTTTATTTAATATACAATAATATTAAAATTTGAACAAAATAACTAAGAAAAAAAAAATGCTCCCCTCACTAACTTACTAATATACAATTTATTGTGCCAAAGATATTTTCCTACAGTATAGTTCATGAAAAGTACAACAGATACAGAGACAAAGTGATGCTGATGCTGAGTGTGCACCTGTCGTTGAGGACCAGGAATCTTACCACCTGATTTTTGGCTTCACAGACTTGAGGGGGATAACATGCTCCATATCAGACAACACTTTGTCAGACAGGTACGCAACTGTTGACGAAAAGTGTTGTTTAGAACTGCATATGCATGTTCCGATTTCTGCGTACCGTTGTAAAAAACAGTTCGAACGGGGAAGAAAGGTGTATCAGTTCAGAGCATAATGAACTCGTTCAAGAAGTTGAACCACCTGATTTACAGAAACATGGGGGGATAGGAGTGGCTTCAAACTTGGTTTTGCTATATCTGATGGCTCGGAAGACAAAATCATCTTTTGCTGCATACTTGTCAACTCTAGAAACTGGGTTAACACGTCACCATCAAGTATCTTGGGTACTCCACCCTAATATAAAATAGATGTAAGAAAACATGCTTGGCAACATATTCTTTTCGATAGTTGTGTTCCTTTTAAAAATGCTTTTCAGGAAGCTAGTAAAAGGTATTTCCTCCAAATATGTTAAAACATGCATTAAAAGAAAAAAGAGAACGAATCAAGGATATGAACGGCAAAATCTATTCCATCTAATGCTTGAGCCAACCATATTCAATCAGATTGCAATTATTTATTCTAAGAGGAAAAATGAAATGAAAATGAAACATCACATGATAATAATCTGAAGTGAATTCCTTACCCGAATTTCGCGACTGCGAAACTCATTATGATCATTTCCTAGAACAGGCGCGGTCAACTGATGGACAACAAGTCTTTCTTGCACTGCTTCTAATAGCTCATATTCTTCCCTGTACACAGGATAAATGATTGTTCTCATACGTATAAAAAACAAAAACCTAAGTAAAAAGCACTATAGCATCGTCTTCCAAAACTCGTCAATCCGCTGAAAGTTGCTAATTATATATGTTAATAAACAGCATCTAAAATTCTCGACAGTGCTGAAATTATGGGGTTTTAGGTACTGAACAAAGAGACTTCGCATATTATATAATCCTAAAGGATATTCCAAGATACGATTCATATACTCTAACAAACAGAACAACATTACAAGTATAGTTTGTTGAAAGAACCTTTTTAACATTCACATCTCCAAATAAAGCAACACGCTCGTAAATGACACTACCTACCAACCAAAATTGGCATTCCACAATCCCTCATCCATGCGGGAATAAATATTAATTGCTAATGTATCCGTCCAATCTTATTCTAAGCAGATAACTGGAGCAAGTGAAAATTTAGATGGAACTCGATGCAATAAAGTTAAAAAAGAAAAAGCTCCTATATTGGAACACATGGTCAACCATATCATCATCAAGACAATGAAATATCCGAGTAGCACAAGGATCATCCACATTCCACCCCATGTACATTGGACTGCAGTTGCAAAGATTGCGTCAGAAATTAAGGTGATACTGTATGCATGTAATTATTTTTCTATTCTGATATCAATGATAAACCAGTGTCAATGAGATGAAAAATTACAAATAAATAGCACTGAAACAGAATTGCAGATTCAGGGCCTGAAGCATAATTTAAGTTGTTATTATTTTTTGTCTTTTAACTCAGAATATTGTTCATTCCAGATACTATGATCCCCTTCCCTTGCATTATTCTCTGCCTCTAACTGATTCCCCACTTCTCAGTTTCGAGGCCCTTGTACATACGCAGATAGTTATGCTTACATTACATGCAAATCTTGCCATTCAGGGTTCTGATTCCAAGCTCGTCCAAGTATTTAGAAGGTGACTAACAAGTCCGTGCAGATTTACAATTGCAATTTAATTGTCATAACATCAACGAGGAATAACTCAATTTAAGAAATAAGAACGGGTTCTAGTACAATACCAAAAATATAGCTTCAGAAATGGGCATGATATGCCAAAAACATAGAAGAGTACCATCACACTTTCTGAGAAAAGCTCTTGGTTTCCCTCGAAAAGTAATAAATGATTTTGTTTTTAACTCATCCATGTTTTTAAAATGGACCATGGACAACAAAACGCTAGGAGTACTTATTTGGTAAGACCTGGAAAGCTATAAATCTACCTCAACCAACACATGCATCAGAAAAAGTTCCAAAATGACCAAACTGTACCCAACTAATGTTCACCTAGATATTTATTCAGAGTTACTGACAACATAATTTGGTACCTTGATAGAGGGATGAAGATCATTATGCTTCCTAACAAGGTACTGGCAATAATAGTATTTTGTAGTGAATCAACATTTGTCTTGGGGCCATTGCCGCCTTGCAAAACATCATCAGCTGGAAGTCTGTATGAATACGAGCCCTGAGTAACAAAAAACATCAATTACGTATAAATTGCCACAAAAGCAAATTAAAAGGAGAGAGGGGACGAGTAGATGTACATTGGCAAGTTACTGAACAAGACATCACTAAATCCAAGAACAAAATGATCGATTTGAAAACTTATCAATGTTTTGAAAGCAAAGAAGTTAATCCAAATTATAGAATCACCAAGATATCATGCTAAAATACATTTAAATAGTAATGAAAGGGGCTTGTGAAACATAGCATAGCCCTTCTGGTTAGCTAGAGTAATTGTTTACAAGAATCACACAACATATATAAACCGAAAAGGATGCGCTGCTGCACCAAGACATTTGATGAGTCATTGCAAATACTCTTTTGGAACACTTCTCAAAGAGATTAACTTTTTTATTAATAATATATTTACAAACAAAAGCGTAAAATAATGCTTTTTAAGCAATAATTTTACGATTCCAGTTCATGTATCTGTCTATGTTGGTGTATAGCATTATTTCCATTATCATAGAATCAGAAAGCCAGGGAACATTCACCTTTAGTGCATCTATCATATAAAGAAAGGACTATAGTTGAAAGAATAAAAACAGGAAGTTTGCTTGGTATTTTGAGCCACGTATGAAAAACATGCTCTAGCACAGTTCACAATTGAATAGCAGACAATTATCATTGAACAAGTGTTCAAGGAGTAGAGTCTCATGTAACATCAAAACTATCTCTTGCAAACTAATTCGCATCACCATTACAGTTATTGATTACAGCATATTGCGTCTGCACAGGGCAACCTCTGCTTCAAACAAATCAAATTTCTAGAAGAGTTAACGAGATTTAATGCATATTAATACCCATTCTTCCAGGACATTTAAAGAATATACCTTCTGGACGCTCAAGGCTATCTCAGCCATGAAATAAGCACAGCTTAGTGTCATGTTGCATTCAGTACTTGCGTTGTCTGATGCAGGTCACCAATAAAAAAATATGGTTAGAATCTTACTTTCAGGGGGAATATAAAAAATGAACAAATAGCTTTAAGCTTGGCAATAGCATAAAAATAGGCTCTATTTTTCAAAATCTTAATCAGCATTTTCCATTGCAACATGACAAGGGCAATACTAACATATCACATTCTATTAAAGATAAAGTCATTTACACCATTAAGCAGGTACAAACAACACAATCCAGTCACCACAAAAACTGGGTGGTACTGAAGCTTTGAAAAGCGGTAGTTACCATACACAAAGTACAAGGTCTTACACTGTTATACGTATTTTCAAATGAAATTTTATTGATTCCACCATTCATTAGGAAGACTACTTTGTATATAATATGAGCAGGCAAAAGATTTAATAGAAATTGATTTGATGTTCTTCTATTTCATTCAAATATAACAATCAGACGTAACAGATGTGGGATATTTTGATTATAGCAACTTGCAAAGCTTTATAGTTTATATTTGGAAAACCCAGGTCCCAGAGAAAACAAAATTTCAAAGATGAAAGTAAAACCTAGTATTGAATCACACAAGGGAAAGGCTTAGTTCAAGCATACCTTCCAAATGATTTGAACATAAAATAGCAATGCCTCCTTTACGATCTGAAACAACAGCCGTATCGGCATCCATCAAAATGCAATCAGCAACTAACCTTCGTGATGGATCACAGCAAAGTTGCTCCAATTTTCTAGATTCCTAGCATAGAAGATACAAACTAAACTAGTTCAACAGCACTCTGGCTTTTCTAAATGAAGAAACGTTATAAAAATAACAAAATTTCAATAAAGAAGCAGGTCTTAATCTATGGGGCATAAGCGATTAAACATCCAAGATAACTTCTCTTTTGTAAACAAAGATTTCATTAAGATGAAAGAGAAAGATATAACTGAAGGAAGATAAGGGATCCTCAAAACTAAAGAAATTGAGGCTGAAAAAACAAAAAGAAAGGCGGTTCATCACACGACACATGCAATGCATACCAATGAGTGCTTCTCTTTTTGCGCCTCAATCATAACACAACAACTTTAATATAAACGGAAATGAAGATAGGTATAAGAGGCACAAAAAATACAAAATCTTTTAGAAGGAAAGGAGTAAAAAGGATAACTCTAATTCTTAGTCCTTTAATTTAGTTTGAAAAATAAATACACTGCAGACAGCCAACACCACTCACCTCATGATAAGAAAATAAAATGATACCATCACGACAATCACCAACTGCGATTCTTGTAAAATGTGCACTCAAAGATGTTATCATGTGGTGCGTCCTTCCCATAGCATACCTTCTCACTCTTTGAGGATTGTCATTAGGGAAACCACAAACATAGAACTGAATAGCAAGAAAAGTAACCTAATGAGAAGACTGTATAAACGAAATATAGACAACAGATACGAAACCTCCTGATTCAGGACCTTTTGGAGAAAGGATAGGAAAGTGAGCCAGTGACGGAAAGAATGTAGAAAAAGGCAAGAGATTTGATACTCACAGCATTGCCAGCAGATGCCAAGAAGTAACGATCAAGATAAGGACAGATTTTAAAAACCACTCCCTGCCATTTCGTTGCATAAGCCAATCGGAACTGCCATACTTCATTTTCATCAAGTTTGATGCCATCACAACTATTATCATCAGGACTGCTGCCAAGGCTGCTGCTCGATAACTGTTCAGGAGCATATGAAACAATTTCATGGAATGGTGAAGTTTTTTGAGATGATGACCCTGCCTTTGAACTGAAGGTCATTGAACCACTATCTGAATTTTGCACATGAACAAGACAAAGAACAAGAAGACGACCCTTGCAACTGCCAAAGAAGCAACCTATTAGAATAGGGAAATCAATAAGAAGCGCATAAATTTCAGGAACAATATGAACATATTATTAACCTTTCACCACCATACATGCAACAGGGTTATCAAAGTGAATATGAGCACTGTTTTACAGTCCCACAATCCTGTTCTTCATGCAAAACTAAACATGACATGGAACTTGATATTTCTTTCTCATGGAGAAAATTCAAAACAAAAGTTAATTGGTTCAGCATACTCCAGCTCTAAATCAGAAGAATGCAGACATTCTGACCAAACCCCTCTCCTCTCTCAGATTATTACATTGAACCTACATGCTTGGTAAAGCTACTAGGTTCAATGCATCTTGGGAAATATTAGTATCTTAATCTCTCTTGAATATAAATAGACCTTTCTGTTCTCAAGCATGATCAGAAAACTGCTTCTCATTAAGATTCCAGGATCCCACCTGTTGAAATCTGTCTGGAAAGGAGGACAGTTCAGAAGACTACAGTTTACTCTTAAGCAAATTTACATTCGAGACTTTAATGAACAAAAGTTTCAACTGAGTTCTCACACTGGTTGATGTAAGGGCAGTAAGTCATGTGATGGAGCAGGTGTCTACTGGTTATTACATGAAGCTTCATTAATCAATTATACTGGGTATCTTTTATTCTTAAGCATACAGATTGCAATGAAGCATGAATCAAACTCTTCTTTTCGAGAGTTGAGATGTGTACACTCCTTAAGAAGGAATTTGCAAGAAGCTCACCAGTAGCTTAGCTTGTTTAAAGTCATGAAAGGCCATGTGCAGTTCAGGGAAAATTGGTAGCCAGCAGTTTCACAATTTGATAGAAAAAAGGAAAGAAATTCCTACCAATTAGCTGGTGATTTAAAACAAAGAAGGCAAACTTAAAATACAAGGAAACCTAAATGTCATACCTTTCAGCTTCACCACTGGGCATTACGGCTGGACCAGAAGACAGACTAGTTCCAACAACAAGCACTTGCTCACTTCCAACTCTTACTAATTCCATGGATTTTCCTGTTTCTCCAAGTTCGAGTCTAAAAGACGACACTACTGACCCGCTTAGGGGATCAACACAACATATGTCAGACAAACATGTGCCACAATTCAGTTCAGTCCTCATCACAAGCAACATTTTGCTTTCATCGTGATACAGGACCTTCCTAGGAGTGCCCTCTAAATGAAACTTCTGCATATTAAGTCTCTTGCTGTGAACCATTTCCACCTAAAGTATCAAGTGATAAATACAGTACAAGTCAAAACAGCAAAACAATAAGAACCACACAAAGCATAAAAGAAGGGATGAAAACAGTGATTATTTCTTGGTGAGCAAAGTTAGCAAAATAGGGAAGAGATGTCAGTCATATGACCAAAAAACTATATGTTTCTCATTTTGTATTGAGTATGTAATCTAAACCTAAATCCTACTAATAAACGGAACTTATCTGTTTCAGACTGAAAATCAACTAACATATTTGGAAGACAAGATCACAGAATGCAGCAGCATCCTCTGGTTTATGGGAATTCAAATGCAGAAAACAACAGAGAAGATAACCAACAGAACACAATGGTTTCTCCAAACACCAGGGAATACCACCACTCAAAACTTCTCATACTTTTACATTGAATAATGTTATTTGTGCATCTAACTTTACAACAATGAGAATGAGAAAAAAAAGAAGTTTGGGACGACATGGGTGATCCAATGGAGATAGAAAGAAAAATTGTATAAATTGTTGTATGAACACCAACTTTTACCTAACAATTGCCTTCCCTCAGCCCCCACCCAATTCACATATCCTCCCTCCCACTCTTGCAAATCTTCCCCAATTATTACTCTCCACTCTCCCGTTAACAGCTGTTCATCTGCATAACTAATTCCTCATTTGTCTTTCCCCAACCATTCTTTTATAATTCGGTTACTACTTTATACTCACCAAAATTATTGTAATATGCACCCTTTCCATTTCAAACCTCCTTCTGTATACATGCATTGAAGGTACCCAAGGCTGTGACATTATCATCCCTACTCCCAAAAAATAGGAATTAGAACCTACTAGACACCACTAAGAAACAGGACCAGCAAAAATTATGTAAGAAACGAAATGAGACGATCTAACAAAATTGTCATATTCACCACCACACAAGTTAAAATCTTGATAGTAATCACAACAAATAATATATCTCAAGATTTTTCTGTGCATTTAAATATACCATCACTTGAACAAATGATAGGACTGAAAACAGTGTATTCAACTTACACAGTTGGACTTTTATTGAAGTATATAGGATACAAAGAAGAGGTAAGGCACTTGCCTAGAACCCTAACCTAATGTTGGGTATACACAAGAAAAATAATAAAAAATAACATCACATTTCAACACTCCACCTCAAGCTGGAACATATACACCCTATGCACCAAGCTTGGAACATATAAATTGAATCCTAGGTCCTCTTAGAGATTTAGTTAGAATGTCTTGAGTTGTTCATTAGAGCTAATAAACTCAGTAATAAGATCCTTGGATTGCACCTTCTCTTTTAAAAAAATGAAAACCAATTTCTATATGCTTAGTTCTTTCATGAAACACCGGATTAGAGATAATATAAAGAGTTGTTTGGTTGTCACAATACAACTTCATCCGCTCATTTTCACAAAATTTCAACTTTGTTTAATCCACACAAGTTCACATGTAGCTAGGACCATAGATCAATATCCAGCTTCTACATTAGATTGAGCAACAACACTTTGTTTCTTACTTTTCCAAGATTCAAGGTTCCCACCAAGAAATACACAGTATCCTGTGGTAGATCTCTTGGCAAAGGGACGACCACCACAATACCTTAAGACCTGAGTACTTTCCTTGTTCTAATATAACAATCCTTGTCCTGAGTTCCCTTTTACATATTTGAGAATCTGAATCACAATATTCCAGCGATCAATGTGGGGGTTTTGCATAAATTGACTCACAACATTCACTGAATTAGAAAGATCGAGTCTTGTTATACTAAGATAAATGAGTTTTCCAACCATCCTTCTATATCTCTGAGTCTGAGAAAAGTTCACATTGGTCTCTAGTTAACTTCTTATTTGAGTCCATAGGATTATCACTGGGCTTGTAATTTTCCATACCAGTCTCCTCCAAACTATCAAGAGCATATTTTCTTTGTGAATGATGACACCTTCTTTTGATTGTGTCACTTCAATACCAAGAAAATATTTTAGATAGCCCAAATCTTTGGTGTGAAAGTGGCTAAATAAATGTTCTTTTAATTGATCAATTCTAGTGATATCATTTCCTGTAATAATATCATCAACATAAACCATATGATAAACACTCTCCAGAAGTATGACAATAAAACACTAAATGATCTATCTCGCTTTGTTTCAATCCAAAAGTTTGCACAATGTGACTAAATTTACCAAACTAGGCTCGAGGTGATTGCTTCAAGCCATAGAGAGACCGATGTAATTTACAAACTAAACCAGACTCCCCTCTCAGCAACAAATTCAGAAGGTTGCTCCATGTAAATCTCCTCCTCCAAATCACCATGAAGAAATACATTCTTAATGTCAAACTGGTATAGAGGCTAGAGGCAAATGGCAGTCGTAGCAAGAAAACCATGAATAGTGCTAATCTGAGCCACAGGAGAAAACGAATCACAATAGTCAAGACCATAAAGCCCGACTAAGTCTAGTAATTAAACCATCCATAGAAGCAATTTGGTCACCACCATCTATAATTTGATCACGATCATGATTAAAATTTGAATGTAAGCTTCTTATAATCAAAACCATACAATATCTATCAAGTTTCATGTTGAGTTCCTCTAATGGCTCTACCACTAAAAATCTTTCAACCTCTTCTATTGTAGCCCTAGCTTTTGCCAAATATGAGACCATATCATGGTTGGTCTGTTTGAGAAAAGTTACTCTTTGGGTTGTATCAAAGAGATGTTGGATATCATTAGCAAAAGTCTCTTGTGTACTCTTCCAAAAAGAAAAACATGTTTTGAAGGATCTGAGCGTCTCTAAAACATCAGGCTCAACTGACTAACATAAAAAGCAGCAAATAGTTAGAAATCAGTCTTTTGCCACTAGGATCTATCTACCTCATTAATAGAGTTGAGTTTTTTTTCTAAGTGATCATGTTATCCTTAACCAAGGAACCATAATTCCACACAGGCAAACCAAGACAGATAATTTTTCCAATTAAGCCATGTGCTTGTAATGGTCAAAGTAGTCGAGAAGAAAGGACAAGAACCTATTGAAGTCATTTCAAAGACGAAGAATAGTGACCAAACCTAAGACAAAGAAGAGAAACCCTAAAAACCAAGAGCACATGCCCGAACACAGGCACGTCGGAAAGGAAGTCAACAATAGAGATAGAATAGTCCGATGAGTCAGCCAAAGGTGTCGCTAAGAGATTTCGATGACTAGAAGGCAACGCATGGAGGACGTGCCACAAACGAGATGCACGTGGATCGGTGAGTCATGCAACCACCAGGATTGGGTTGCACTCCTCTAGGCGCACCTAACCCCAACTTTTTCACTGAACAGCGGCAGAGACAATGAAGAAGACAGTAGGATTGTGCTCTGATACCAACTTGAACAAGTGAGAGGATCGAAAACACAGTGTATTCAACCTACACTATTTGACTTTTATTGATGTATATATAAGATACAAAGAAGAGGCAAAACACTTGCCTAAAACCCTAACCCTAAAGCTAGGTACACACAAGAAAAATAATAAAAAATAACATTACATTTCAACACCATCTACAAGCATCTTCAATGCACTACAAGTTACAAAGAAAGTGCAACCAAAGAAATAAAGGAGTAAAAAAATATGGCAGCAAGCGATGCTGTGATATGATTTTCTTACCAGATGTAAACAGCTTTCTGCAACAAACAATATTCCTTTTGGACACTCGACAGAGCAAACAGGAGTTACATGCGTGGAAGGTTGAAATGAGATAGAAGTATACGAAAGGCTATGTCTTGCACTATGCAACAACCAAGGCCTATCACTAAGAGCAATTATATCAGCATCCAGTGTGTCACCTAGTGGCACCAAGAAAACTGGAGTAATGCCAATGCGTCGAATGGCAATCAATTGAAGTGTTAAAGGAAGGTCATTTCTCTTGTCAAAAGCATTACTTGCAGAATTTACCAAATTTATAGAAGATAAAGCAGTATCCACCATATTTATTGGTGATGAAGGACATGGTTCCACTGGCCACTCAAAGCGAAGGAGCATTCCATTCCTCAATCCAGCAAGAACATAATACTTATCAACAAATACAAGCCGTACATCTTGAGGTACACAACCACTTATGGCGGTCCCTATTGTATTTGTCAATGAAATTGTCCCACAAGCAACTACTGTAATTCCTCCACCTGGTGCAAAAAACCAAATTTCCACAGAAGGCCTGTGTGTACCGACAACAAAGGTTTTATTGACGTCAACTCCACTTTGGAAAGAAGAGATGCTACTATTATTTGCTGAAATAGATGAATTTGATGGTTTTTGCCCAATTTCTTGTCCAGGGATGGAAATGCATGATAATTCATTCTGCAGTACCAAATGTTGCATTTCATAGATTTCATATTGGTAAGCTGATATCAATCTAACCCCAAGGATAAACAGAAAGCATGGATTAGAGGTTGACACAACTATGAAATTATGCCCAACTGCCCCCAAACTGATACTCACATTGTCTGGAGACCAAGATGTGGAAATGGGAGAAGACAAAGGGATACCTTCAGAATGAGCAGCTTTAGTGGGCAAACAAAGCTTAACAGTATATCGGTGGATCTGAACAAGTACACCATCAGTCACAAGGCCACATGCCAAAGTGCAGACATTAGGTTCGAAACCAACTGAATCAGTCACATCAGTAAAACTTAAGCCAACTGACAATATTCTGGTTTCCTCAACAAACGATAGAACTAGAAAAGAATGATATGAATCAGTAATTTTCATTCTGACAGTCCAAGTACCAGTTACCCCTTGATATATAGAAGCAGTCCTGAGTAGATTTTCCACATTAATACCATTCCGTATTATCCTTAATGACCCCTCTGGAGCCACACCACAGCAAGCAAACATTTGATCATGCTTCTCATCACGATAATCTACAACTGCCATATCCAAGATTGGTGCAATGTTTTGAATAGGGTTTGTATAGCATAGCCTTCCATCTTCCAATTTCAGGACCATACCATCCCCCATTTCCACAACAGCAGCTACATATCCACCTTCAACCCACAAAAGTGCTTTACACGGCAGACCTTTATAGAGACACTCAGACAGATTAACTTTAGGGCCTTCAGAATCAAAAAGAACTTCAATCATAAAAAATTCCCCAGTATCTACACAGAAGATCATCCTAGGATTTCTATTATTTTCAGGTTCCCAACTCCATGAGCATATGTATTTGTAGCCTGAATTAGCACCACCATTGTCACTGTCTATACACATGGGATCGTAATCACTCAGCTCCAACAAAGCACAGGCAGCAACATTAAAGCGCTCATCGTCAACATCATGTAATTTACAAGAGTCTTCCACGTAAGTCTGCTCTTCCATGGCATTTGGTAAAATGTTCAAGTTAGTCTTATAGACACAGGATGGGTTGCGATGGTCTCTAAGATCCATTAAGAGAACATCACCAGTCCTGAACATAAATGTAAGTCCCCTGGAGTTAGGAACTTCAACAATGTCGTATGCAAGAGGCCCAGCTTCAGCATACTGAGAAATAACAAATATTTTGTGTGCTTTAACATTCCATTCCAATAATAGCAATTCATTTTGAAGGGCTCCCCTCCTGTAGTGCAAAAATATGTATGTTTCAGTGAGTACACATCTTCACAAAGAAAGACAGCAGAAACAGAAGATAACATCCATTATAGAGATGTATTCAAGACAGAATAAAATCCTGACAGTGGGCAACATTGTATCACTATACCTATTTATAATAACAGCTAGTACAGGATTATGCTCCTTGCTTGGTTGTCTGGAATCTTGTGAAATGAAGCAGATGCTCCAAATAGTACCACGGATACTGGTTCTGTGGACGCTTCTGGAAGAACTTGCATTTCCATCACTTTCAGAAGGATATACAATTCTCTAGAGTTAAGCAAAAAAGACCACAAGCATATTTCTTCAGACGTAATCAAATTATCAAAATTAGACAAAATAAAATAACATAAAGAAATTTAAAAGAAAAAGAAATAAGATAACAATATATACTGTTACAACATGAAAAGAAAAAGAAATGAAAGGTTAGTAAAGGAAACCAATACATTAGAACCTTCAAAAGTTCAATCTCTTCAAAGATCCACCAAAATCATGCCCTATATGTATGTCTAGTTTATAGCCTATACCGCCAGAAAAATAAAACAGTCCTCTATCATATTCATATACGTATTTTGCTAACACACCAACATGCAACTTTTCTAAAATGAAGGATTGTATAGTAATTTTGGACCTCATCAATGATATCACCACTGGACATTGACATAGAAAACAAGGCCAGACGATCTTCATATGCACTGGAAGCAATAAAACAACCACTGCAGAAAGAGAAACGTAGGAATTAGTAAAATTCACCAGCAAAGCTTAACATGTTTTTTCCGTTTGTCCTTAAACATTGTTAAATATAAAACTGTTCATGAGCCTTCATCCAAGAGCTTAAGCTTTTAGATGAGTAGGACCTTCACATGATATCAAACCTCTTTAACCATGAGGTTTAAAGTTCAATCCTTGATGCTTCCATACTTTTAAATTAAAGTTGAATACTAACACAAGGTGCAATGTCCATGCTTCAAGCACAAGGGACTCTTGTATGCTAGACATAAAATCATTCATGACCCTTCACATAACGGCTTAAGTTTTTTAGCGAGAGGGAAGATAGAGAAGAATGATGAATTGGCAGTAAGAGAGAAAGGAAATGAGGGTGCTAGTTCTTGAATAGCTGAATGAGTTTTCATGATATAGAGAGAAGGGGAGTGAGGAAGGCATCCTTGCATACCTATGGCAGCAGAGCTCTGGGTAGTACAGACCTCATCCTACTTAATTTTCCTCAGTCTGAATAATATATACTACAGATATCATTTTTCTTATTCATTCCTGATATATTTTTTTCATTTCTGTTACTATTGGATTCAGTTTTGTATCAAACTGGTCCAATCTGCCAGATTCAAAGAACAGAGAGTAACGAACTAAGGAGAGGAATACAAATAAATGCTAGGGAAGAAGATGGAGGCAAAAGTAACATCTCTGGAAAATTAAGTAGCCCTCTGGTGGAAATGGTCTAAGGCATATGAGCACCAGGAGAAGTAAATGGAGATGTTGACAAAGGGTATGGAGAAATTACCTTCTTCATCAGGATGGAAGAAACTTCAAGGGAATTCTATGGATGAGTTCTTAAAATAGGTGAAAAGGGTGGAACTACTGATGTTCAACAGAGAAGATTCAACTGGTTGGATAGCTCAAGCAAAAGTTTACTACTTCCTGGTGATGGAGACGAGTCCCAATATTCAAGTGAACATCACATGGCCATGTATGGAAGCCTAATTTAGGAACAACTCAAATATGAATTTCTTGAGACATAAATGGATGAGCGATGGCCACAACTTACAGCTCTTCAGCAAGAAGGGAGCGTAGATGAGATGAGTGCATACAGGAGTTTGAACAGTTAACAGTCCAGGTAAATTGGCTGCCCAACAACCAATATTTTGGGTATTTGATTCATGGATTGTAGGAGGATATGTGTGGCAGAGTGCACAACTTCTGTGCTTTGGGTCCTCTGTCCAATTCAATAATAATGAATCTAGCAAGGGCGATCAAAAGTGAATTATAGGATCAGCTCGACTAAATCAGGGATGAGACTATCAAGAATAAGAGAAATTTCGGGTTGGGTTCTGCTACCGAAAATGGACCATTTAACTCAGGTGGGGCACATATTTTAGAAGTATTTAAATATGATTACGAAAGTAGATTTAAGAATCTGGAGATGCTATCAGCCATGTTACCTGTTTATTATCAACCAAAGTAATTTGTGTGGTTGACCTAGAAGTTCATGTAGACCGATTATGTGAAACGAATAATATATGCTTACAGAATGGAACCAGAACACATAACTGAGAGATAATAAAAAAGACAAAGTAGATGCTTTCCAGAAATTTTGTGACTACAAAACATCACCTGGAATCAACTGCTAGCTTTCTTCCAGGAAGATCCATCGGGTTTCCAGGATTAGACATCTGTATATGTGTCACAGAAATAAACCTACAAAGATGCATACACAAATTAAAAAATCATACAAGTTAATTATTTTTGGGTTGAATAAATTTTTAGTGCCTCCAAAATTGGTTCATGTTAAAATTGGTACCACAAAAAATTTTCAGTATTTTTGATACTCAACATTTAATAAATAAGTGAATTTGATCCTGAGAATTATTCTGTTACTTTTGAATTAATGGAGTTGACATACTAATTTTGGTAGTGTCATATGCCACATGCTTGCAAATAACTTAAAGAATGATTGCATGTCAGCATCAATAAAGTTACTCTGAAGACCAATTTCAATATGGATCAATTTCGGAGGTACCAAAAACTTATTTAACACACTATTTTTCCACTACATAAAGTTCCTGACTTGTAATGAACAGGTATAATATGTTCAAAACATGCACTAATGAACCAAACACTGAAAACACTCGACCATAACATCGTATACCAATCCAGTGCAAAAGACAAGAGACAAAAACAGAGCATGCAAACCTGTGCATTTCATTGCAAAACGTGAGCAACGAAAGCTTCCCAGAATCAGATGTAGAAACCAAAAGGTCTTTACCCCATAGCTGCAGAACCAGTATAAAGGACTAAATAAAACCAACCTTGGCATATAGAAACAATCCACTCACAACAACAAATAACTTCACCGAATTAAAACAGACACATACAATGGGTTCCTTAAAAAACAGAGCACGAAAAACGAGCAACACACCTGAGGATCACGTGCACGAAACTTCTCGTTCCAAGGCAATATGGCAAGATCTTTGATGGTTCCAAAGACGGGCTGATCACACACAGATTGCACATTCCCATCATCCTCAATGACCACCAATTCAATAGAAGTCTCCTGAAATCACAAATAAACAGGAGCAACACAACACGTCATCCCAGTCCCAATCAAAACAAACAATATAACAAGAGAAACACACGGCTCGGCTCGGCTCAGTTCAGTTAATTACGCCAAATAAAATACCTACTCTACACGGCAGCGTGTAGTACCATACGCTAGATTTTCGATAATGTGTGAAACGAAGAGAAAAAAAGGGAAAAGAAAGAGATGAAGTTCACCTTGCCGAAAATGACGTCATTTGAGGAGGGAGAACGGATGTGAGCGTAGAGGACCTGAAGAACTACGCTTCCTCTGAGGACGCATTTGGAGAGGTAGTAGCGCGAGGCGGAGGAAGAAGAAGAGGTGCCAGACTTCGTCGAAGAGCATTCCTCTTCGGAAACCGCCATTTCAGAATAGTTGCCGCTTAGGTTTGAGTTGAGCGATTAATTGAATTTGATTGCTGAGAAATCGGAGAGTCGGAACAGCGTTCATCGAGAGTTGGATAACATGGTGACGATTATGCACGCGCACACGAACACACACTTCCAAGTTCAGTAGACGATGAAGATGAAGAACAAGAAAACGAAGAGGGCTCCCTTACTTTCGCTTTTTTTCCTTCATTCATGTATCGGCAACAAAAAAAAATGGGAACACACACATTTTATACTTATATTTATTTATATAATCTATATATGTATATTTTTTTAACTATTAATTAATTAATTGCATATATTTCTGTTTATCACGCTTTGCTAAGGTTAATAATTTTATTGAATATATACTTAAATTTTTTAATGTGCAAATGGTTAATTTTTTTTTTTTATATGCATTCATTGTATAGATCTGTTGTATGCATTCAACTTGCTTTTTTCATAACAATTTATGTTTTATATAGGTATTATGCTTAGACATAAAGAAAATATAACTGTCTTAAGTAATACATTAGATTTCAACAAAAATATGTATGCTTTTTTTATAACAATTTATGTTTTATATGGGTATTATGCTTAGACATAAAGAAAATATAATTGTCTTAAGTAATACATTAGATTTCAACAAAAATATGTATGTTATTAGATATTTAAATTCGAAAGAAGTATTAAATACTAAAAATAAAAGTTTATATTTGTTATGCAAATAATTAATGTTTGACTAAGATGTTGTTTATATAGCCAAAAATCAAAATATTATGTTTTTTTAGTAATTATAATGATTTTTCAAACATTTCAAAGTTGTAATTGCAGAGACAATTAGTTCAATCTAAAAGGTGGAAGATTGAATAGAGCCTTAAGATTTTATTCATTGAAAAAAAAATAGATCTTTTAATATATCACATAATTAAGCAAGTAAGACCACACATTTTATATTTATACACCAAAAGTACAGGTTATGTCCTCCAATCCCCTTAAATTAATTGTTTAAGAGATTCTACTAATCAAAACACCTTAATTACACCAGATACACTAACATCTTTAGGTTAAAACTACTACACACAAACATCTATAGTTTAATCTTCTCAATCTCTTCCTGGTATACTGAGAATTCTCAAAGAAAAGAAAACTATATCATAAAAAACATGAAACTCACAAGGTTACAACTTCACTGAGTGAAGAATTTACAAAAAAGATTTACACACAAAAGATAGATGCTCAAAAGTTGATAGGATTATAATAACTCTTGAATTTCTATATATTTCAGATATCAATGATTGTAAAGTTTGTTGTAAGATGTTAGTTTTTTCTTCTTTTTCGTCTTTGAACACTTTATAAATTATGTAGTTGAGGCTCTTGGATAGCAAGACACGATTCTGCACAAATTATTCTCCTTATATCTTAATCTTTAATCTTTGTGAGTGTTTTAAAAAGAAACTTTTAATATGATCTTTAATTTGTATTTTGTTTTGATTATGGTAAAGGAAACAATTCAAACATATTCGTGATATTTATCAATTAATTTCAAATATATCATAATCAATTAGGTTATAACTTTCTTTGAAATGAATTTAAAGGCAAATAATATATAGTCATTAAAATGTTTTTTTTTATCATTGTATAATTTAAAAATACATGCCAACACTTTGTTTTCATCTAATTAAAAGATTGTTTACATGTTATGAAATTGAAATCGCATATATTATATTAGACTGTCTTAGCATGTGTTATGTAGATACTTAAATTATCTATTATGTACTATAGTTATACAAAACACTAGTTAGAACGTGTAGATTATTGTTAACTACACATAAAATTTATATAGAACATTTGGAGTGTTTTGTTATCATCAAAACATTCACACAAGATTTATATGTCATCATACCATTTAAAGGAATGTAGACCGTTTATAAGGTTATCATACCATTTAAAGGGACGTACGTCTTTTATAAAGTCTTAGACTGTCTATATCTTAATGGACAAAACTATATGTATCTTTTTTGTTATAATAAACATGTAATGCACTGCACCTTATTTGTAATCTTTTATAAAGTATTGGACTGTCTAGATCTCAATGGACAAAACTATATATATCTTTTTTATCATAATAAACATGTAATGCACTGCACCTTGTTTGTAATCCCTATCATCACAAGAAGTCTAAAGTTGATTGATATACCATCATTATATATTGTTAAAAAGTAACTTTTGACTCTATTCATAAATGAATCAGAACATCAAAGAACTGATACATTTATAAAGATCTGTCTTTGGTGTAACTGCTTTCAATTGTTTCATTAGAGGGAAACATTAGAATAAAATATAATTAGATATTATAAATATAGTATATAACTTATTAT
>Ga0123340_1001698_pt1 | contig 18753 bp, 15 predicted proteins | sample SirMexnodulemix_FD_89961 | JGI IMG/M metagenome (GOLD analysis project Ga0123340, IMG submission 89961) | Root nodule microbial communities of legume samples collected from Mexico - Siratro Mexico nodule mix | ecosystem: Host-associated > Plants > Roots > Nodule | place: Mexico: Nepantla... | reverse complement strand
TATATATATAATGTGTTTAAATTACCAATTTAAAAGGAAAATAATTATCCAGGTATAACATTGTAAGAATACTCAAGTAATAAACCATATGACCAATACAAATATACATTTTTTATTCATGTAAAAATATTATTTGTTGTGTATAAAAATATTACATAAAAATTTAATTATAATAATATTACAATATATTTCTAATTATAATATTAGTTTTTTTGTATAATTATAATCAAGTTGAATTAGTATTTAATAGTAACTAAATTAATTTTTTAAGTTGGTAAAAAATTGCAGTGCAGTAAAACATTGAAAACGTATAAATCCTATAAAACCTCACCATTATAATAAAACTTATAAAAGAATAATAAAAACCATGTACCATTATGAATACTACTTAAACTAAAATAATATAGGATGAGAAAGACTTATGAAAAATCTTACAAGATCCTTGTATTGAGAATAATCATGATTTGTTTGGAATAAATGTTTCTTTAGAGAGAAAGGCTCTAGGTAACTTTTTTACTGTATGCTATTTATATAAAGTAATCTGAACATAATAATATGCTCCATTAAAAAAAAGATAATAGATAACAAAGAACCTAAAATGTCCAATATATAAAAAGTACTAACCGAGAGCATGTTTGGAGGCCAAAACTTCATAATTAAACTCAGATGAAATAACTTCATAGGTAACACGTCCGAGTCATCTCGGTCACTAAACCGAAACAACACAACTGCATTCTAGTCTCTAAATATTCTAACACTATTACTGTTTGCAAGCCATTTCAATTCAACAGAAGAAAAATATCCAAAGAATGGTTTATAAAGGAAAAATAAGACATGTTGGCGAATTCCAGCAAGTAAACAGAGCATATTAAAGGTGACGATTTCACTAGACACGCCAGACATAGTATTTCACCTTTAGTTTGAATAGGGAGAAGCATCTCCGTAAGATACAAGGCCTTTCTTTGCATCTGGGCTTTCAGAAGGGGACCTTGACCTGCTGCTGTTCCTGCTCGCCTTTCGTGGAGATTGTGATTCCACTGAAGCCCTGGATCGCGATAGACTTCTACTCCGGGACAAAGACCTGCTCTTCTCAATACGAGATCGATATGTTCCGACAGGTGTACGACTGCGAACAGGGCTACGGCTTCGGCTTGGGCTTCGACTATATCGTCGACCTCGATAACGTGGGCTGCGTGATACAGACGGTGTCCTGCTCCTCCTCCTCCGGAACCTGTACTCAGAGTGTTATAATCATATGAACTCTACGTATATGCACGGTGCTATCGTATTAATATATAACAGGAAAGAAATAACACTTGGCCACAGAAAACAAAATGTCTTGCTGAATAGATCGACGAGAAATAAATCATGCCTCTACAAGATTTACTAAGAAATTCAAGGAATGTAAATGTTATAGGATGTTGGAATAAATAAATAAACAAAAGGAAAACCTTGGTGGACTTCTCCTACGCGGCAGTGGGCTCCTATTACGCCTTGGAGAGTACCTCCTGTAACCTGAATATCTGAGCAGAAAGTGTACAAAGGTTTATTTAACTCTTAATATACCACCTTAGCACGATGACTAACTTGAAATTATAAACAACTTTACCAATTTACCTGTCACGGTAACTTCTTCCATTATAGCGGTACGACCTCACAGGAGATCGAGACCGAGAGGGAGTCCTATACCTTCTAGCATAGGAGTACCGTTCACTGAAACCTCTTCCCCTTCTGATACGTTTTGGGGAAACATCAGGTGACACACTTCTAGACAGGCTCCTACCACGAGGACTTCTAGAATAACTGCGACGATTGCCTCTGCTTGGCACTCTAGCTGGACTTCGGCTAATGCTTCTTGAAGGGACTCTGCCAGAGCTTCTGCTCAAACTTCTGCTCAAGCTTCTGGCAGATGTTCTAACTGGACTCCTGCTTAAACTCTTTCTGGACACCCTTACCGGGCTTCTGCTGATTGATCTTCGTGATTGTGCTCTGGGTGAATTCCTCCTACGGCCCCGAGAAAGTGATCTCACAGGGCTTGCACTAACACTTCTATGACCATGAGATCTCACAGGGCTTCTACTTACATTTCCACGACTATCAGTTTTCACCGGGCTTCTACTGATTAATCTTCGTGATGGTGCTCTGGGTGAACTCCTCCTTTGACTCCGAGAAAGGGGTCTTACAGGGCTTGCATTGACACTTCTCCGACCAGTAGATCTCACAGGGCTTCTATTGACACTTCTATGATTGTGTGTTCTCACAGGGCTTCTGCTGATTGATCTTCGTGATCGTGCGCCAGGCGAACTCTTGTGGCTCCGGGAAAGGGATCTGACAGGGCTTACACTGACACTTCGATGATCACGAGATCTAACAGGGCTTCTACTGACACTTCTATGATTGTGATTAATCACAGGGCTTCTGCTGATTGATCTTCGCGATGGTGCTCTGGGTGAAGTCCTCTGGAGGCTCCGAGAAAGGGATCTAACAGGGCTTGCACTGACACTTCTATACCCGCGAGATCGCACAGGGCTTCTACCGACTCTTTTTCCCTTTCTACCTCTCGCTGGGCTTCTGCTAATGCTTCTTCTGCTTGGACTCCTGCTCAAACTCCTTCGTAATGAAGCACGAGGGCTTCTACTACCACTTGGACTTCTGCTCAACCTCCTTTTTTGACTAATGCTTGGACTTCTCCTCTCACGCTTTGGACTAATACTCATGCTTTGACTCCTGCTCATCAACTTTTAATAAAATACCAGATCTTGAAGAAATGGTAAGCATAATAAATGACTGAGGTGTGACAAGAGTGGAAAGTAGACCTAGATTTGCCTGGTTGATCATCCATCACATCAGGCTGCCTCCCTTCACTTCTGTCAGATCTATAGTTGGCTTCATTGCCATTGCTATGCCGCTCTCCATTTTCCTTTGGGAATTCTTCCTCCTCCGGCATATCCAGTTTCTCCCCCTTTGAAAGGAGCGCGGCAGGTAATTCTTTCTCCACGACCAAGGAAGACTGACCTTCAGCTGCAACAAAATACGGAAGAAGAATAAAGACATGATATTACACTAGCCAAAAAAATGAAAACTAACAAAAATATAATCTACACAATAACATTGTCCTTTTACACAAGCTACAAGTTTGTACATGCTGCATTTAAGTGACTTACAAGACAGAGAAGACAAAAAATACAAAAGCATTTGCTTTACATTGCCAATTAAAAGAAAACTTCATATTACTTTCCAAAAGCTTAAATACTGATCAATTGAAGGAAAATAAAACATAAAAGTATTACAAATATAGTATCAATAAGGTAAAATAATACAAGGTTAGGCAAATCAAAGCAGTCGCCCCTCTCCTCCAAGTAGGTACCTTACCCAGATTGTCTCTATCTTCAGGCAACGATTCAATATACAATGCAGCCAAAATCTAGGCCAGTATAAGCCCGCAACAATAGACTATTTTTCAAAATTCTACCTAATATTTCAGGATTTTACATCTTTAGAGACAAGTAAAAGAAAACAGTTTTATAGATAAACTATATTTTGGTACTTAATAATCTAAAAAATGAATGACTCAAACATACCATGTTTCTGAGAATGATCTTTATGCTTCTGATCTTTTGCTTGAGCACCAGAACTTTCACCACCAGAGCTGTTCCCACTCTTATTATCTGAATCAGTATGACAGGTCAATTCCCTAAAACCAAAGACAATCTCAGTGTCAGCCAACTTTTTCAGTGTTGCACTAAAGATTACATCTATAACCCCTTCAATACATATAAATGTTTATGTCAAGAGCAATGAATGCAGCATCACTTAATGAGACAGCAGCTATGATAATCATAACCAAACAACACGCAATATGCTAATAGAATAAATAAACCACAACACATGAAAGCACAAGATATATGTGGCTATTGTAAGTTCTGAACAAGCAAGCATTTATAATTGGAATGCGGAATCTATAAATCACAACCAAATACCTAATCAAAATCAATACCTTTTTGATTTACGCTTTGATCGTTTGTCTTGTTTCCTTCGTCTCTTGTCTCGGTGTTGGTCTCTTCTTTTCCCACGTCTATGTTTATCTTTCCTAGACCTCTTTCTCTTTCTCCGCCTGTCATCACTGGAGGAACTTGTGTAAGATGAAGATGTATCTGAGTCTGAATCACTATCACTTTCTGAAGATTCCGTGTCTGAATCTGAGGAACTATCCGATTCTGATGAGTAGTACTTTCTCCTTTTCCTTTTGTCACCCGAAGATTTTTTGTGCTTTCCCCTATGCAGTTCAGGACTATGGGTTTCAGTAGATCCATCTCTTCCCTTTTTTGACTTATTCATCTTCTTTCCATCTACAAAACCAAAGATTCAAATCAACAGATTAAATATAAATACAAATATAAATATTACATAACCAGCCGGGATATAGCACATTAAAATGAACAATACATAATATTATTTTTCAGCATTTTTAGTAGTTGTACCTGAAATTTTCAACAAATGATTAAGAATTTAATTGTTCAAATAATATATTTCATTTCAAGGGTAGAACTTAGTATTCTCCCTAAAGGTCAAATGAATTCTCACCCTCATTATGTTCACCACAATTAATTATTTTAACAGTTACGCTTGGAAGTCCGTCTTCATCACCCACATCTTCAATTTTCTTCAATATACTGTGCCCTTGCACAAGCTTGCCAAAGATTACATGTTTCCTGCAAAATTAACTCAAAATTGAAAAAGATAAGCAAGTTAATAATTTAGTTCCACTCAAAAATGACTAAACATAAGGCAATTCACCTTCTCCCACTCAATAATTAGAGAGAGAAAAGGTTCCCATTCAGAAAAACAATACAACAAAACATGCACTTTTAATTGAGAAATTCTTGCAACATAAGGTTCGATGCTCTATTTCCTCAAGTACATTTAAAATTAAGCCAGATGGCGTATGAATATATATTTAGAGAACACTAAAGCAAAAATAGAATTTCCGCAATACAACAACAAAACCTTGGCCCACTAAATGATTTTTGACAATACAACATGTTAACTTGATCAAATCAATGAATTATTTAAAAGTAGCTACCGCGTAAACCAATTTTAACTTTCGCAAAGTCCAGTGCTCAGTAGGTTTTAGCTAATAAAAATAACCTAAAGACAGCTTAAATCGGTTTTTCAAGAGCTGTTTTATTAAGTCATTTCATCCAAACAGTACTAATAATTCATAGTCACTAATTGCAGTAGATAAGCTAAAATTAGTCGTAAATAAAATTATCCAAATGGGACGAAAATGCTAAATGCCATTAAAAGGGCCAAATAAGCAAACCTATCAAGATGTGGATCAGCTTTGAAAGTGATGATAAAATGAGAACCAAGACTGTCACGATCAGAAACTGGAATGGAAAGAAGGCCTGGAGCATCGTGCTTTAGCCTAGGCGATTCATCTGAAATATCACAAGTACAATCTGTTAAAACCACATCAGCTTAAATGCATAAACATGAAAGTTCTAAATTCATGCTGTAGATTATGAGAGCTCTAGACCACAACTTAATTCTTACCTGGGAACTTGGAACCATATATGCTTTCTCCACCAGTCCCTGCAGAACACACGGAGGACAATATGATGTGGGAGTGTAGAAGGATGTAATATACATAGTGTGCAGCATTTGGGATGTTATAAAAAGAATAAGAGATGACTGTCAATGAGGTTTAATAGGTTTAAAGACAAGCCTGCTGTTCTGCCACATGACTATAAAAGAGAAGACTGAATGTGATTATTAAAGACTCCTTTTGCTTTGCAGTGGTTCAAGATCAATTTCGTTAACAGAAAAAAAAATAACAATCACAGCATAGCATGATTTTAAAAAATAAACACTAAGAGAAGGAAGAGAACAAATGAGAGTTACACGACAGATAAAAAACATATGACGGCATGGCTATAGTTTAGAAATGACAACAAGCCGCATCATGATAATATCTAAAACCTAAACAAAAATGGAAAATAACATTCCTTTAATACTCCCCACCCCATGACATGCCAATCCATATACTTGCAAAGGAGCACTTTTAGTTTCCTAATTGACCTAGGAAAGAAATTACCATTGTCACAGGAAACATTAAAATGGAACAAGGCCTGTAACTAGAACAACTGAATGATCAAATGATAAAAAAGAAATAACTACATATACTGTATTAAATGCAATCTTCAAAAACTGGTGAAATCATTCATAATAGGAGGCATGTATCAACATATTACGTACCATTTCGGTTTACAAAATCTCCACCCTGCAAAAAGAAAACAATCCATTAACACACACAATCACTTGATAACATTTCATACAATTGTGTTTGGTCATCATGAGGCTCATTAGAGTTATGAGGGTGAATAAGATATAACTTAGTAAGTACAACCTTAAAACTATATCACAAGAAAGGTAGCTATGACCATCAGCCCTGTATCCTACAGAATAAACAACAGTAACTGGCTAAAAGAGGGAACACTACTAAGCCAATTTTAACCACAAAAGATGTGAGGACATAGAGAACTACTAGATTAAGAGCTAAATGCAGTAAAAAATTAAAAACAACATACCCGGGCAAAGGAGCCTTTTACAATTCGATGAAAGAAAGAACCCTTGTAGTGCAGCGACTTTCCAGTACTTGGACCGACTCCTCTTTCTCCTGAACATACAATGACATATTTCAAAAAAAAAAAAAAAAAGGGGGTAGGGGAATCAGTTATTCGGTGATTACTATCTAATGTTCAATTTTTCAAGCACAATTCAATAAAACAAAATGCATATGCACATCCACTAACTTGCTCAGTCGATGACAAATAAGTAAATAGTAATCATACATGGAATTTTATATTGAAAGGGTCCAATAAACAAATATTAACATTAAATGAATTTTTCTCTCAGGTCAAATTTCTTACCTGTGCATAATGCACGGAAATTTTCAGCAGTCTTCGGAGCAACATCATAGAAAAGCTGAGGGAAGCAAAATCAGGAATTTAGATAAAATACCGCAAAATTACTTCATACATCATTAAAAATGACAATTCATACAGACAAAAAGGTACCTCAAAAACCATCCTTTCAACGGGATCCCCATCTATGGACACATCCATAAACACCAGACAATTCTTCTTCTTCCCCATCCCCATCAGGTCACTAACCAAAACTTCCGTTTAACAACTGATCTGAAGAAACAAAAAACCACTCAGTTATCCACTGGTATCAAGCAATAATACATCACTAAGCAAAGAAAACCAATCCTAGTAACACAACAGAACTACACTGCTGCACTTCCAAGCTTCCACAATACATTTTTCCAAATTCTCCCTAATTCACTACCATTCTCAACTCAACCCTAAACTAAACCAATAGTAGAGAAAGTAAGCAACACAGAGAACACATAACAAAAAAAAAAAAAAAAAAAAAACAACAAAAAAACAAAAAAAAAAAAAAAAAAAAAAAAAACTCTCAGCAAATATTTAACACTCAACCACACAATCGGTTCATTCAGAAACAAGCTAGAAACCACAAGAAGTTCAAGAAACGCAGATCGAGGAGTACGCAAGGAACGCATTAACTGCAAAATCAATTAGATTGGAACAAACGGCGCGAAAACGCAGTAGTTGCGTGGAATTTAAGACGAACCCTAAAACCCTAGCTAGTTCGAGACAGCAACCTAAGGAATACGCTACAAGCGAAACGCGATTCACATATGCATAGACAACAAATGGAATAGTGTTGAATATAATCTAACAGAGATGGTAAGCACGCGGTGGAACGTACTTTACCTCAGCGAGCGTAAGTGATTATCTTCTGAGAGCAGAGACACAAGAGCTATAGAAAGTGACAGAAAGGAACTTCCGTCTAGCGATTGTACAAATACACTGAAGTGTGTAGAATAAGCTAAATTTTTACTCCAATAATTTAATTAAAATTTTAATCTATTTAATAAAAAGTTAATTGATTCATTATATTTTTAAAATTCAATTTTTAAAATTTTCTAAGTTATTTTTAAAGAAAATTAAAAATTGTTTTTGAAAAAATTATAAAAGAAAATTTTAAGAATGATTTAATCATGTAAAATTGATTGGACTAATTTTGATCACTTCAATTTAGAAAAATTGATGGATCATTAATTATTTATAGAAATAAATGGATGGATTTCATTCAATATATTTGTTTAATATATTTGTGATTGATGAAACACTTATGAACGAACCAAAGGAACCAGATGAATGATAGATAAGTGGATTTGTTTAACCACTCTTATCAGTTTCACATATTTAATGAATAGGAAAATGGGGGAAGTTTGTACTATTATTTTTAATAATAATTCAGATTTTTTTATTTTCTTTTATTTACTATATTTGTATGTACACAGTCATCTATATATAATTTTTTTTCTAGTTTTTCGTTTCTCCCACATATCTCCATCTTGAGGTTTTTTTTCCATCGTCATTATTAATATATTATATTTTATGACATCAAGTAAAAAATTAAGAATCGTGTAAGGAGATTAAGGTTGTGGGAGGAGATAATGACTATGTTGCACTCGTGCTAATTATTTTTTAATTTTATTTCTATACAATATTTGTAATTTCCTTTTCTATTAATCACAAATTTTTACTATATAGTTTGTTGATCTTTATCATTCTAAATGTCATTTTTTTAGATGTATCTTTTTGTTCTCTTTTTGAACATTCTTAGTTAGATCTATGAAGGTGACAGAGTTTAGAACAAATATATGATCAATAATTACACATAGATAACCTTGTTTATACACAACTTTATCATGACAAGCTGATTTAAGTTATCAATCATCCATTTCTATTATTATATTATTATAATATAGTTATCAAACACTAAAAACAATTGAATTTAGCTGCAAGTGGATTATCTCAGTTTCAAAAACCCCAATCAATTCCCAACCATTTATAACCTAAGCAAATGCCAACAGTATGAAAACCCCTGTTAGATAACATGGTTTTAAAGTTCCTTACAATATTATTTTTACTTTCTATTAAACCATTAATCCCAATTAATTCCATATTCTATTTTTATATATTTTTTTAATCTATATATGTGTTAAAGAAGTATTTATTTAATCTAAATCAATGTTAGAACTAAATTATATATATAGGATGTGACAAGCGTGTATTTGTATTAATCACATAAATTATTCTTTAAGAGCAAAGTAATGATTGTGACCATCCAACAAGAATCATAATTTACAGAGCATTCTAGAATTCCAAGAGACAAAAGAGATAAAGAGATAATTCCAAAAGAAACTGTTACACATCTTCCTTTTTCTCCACCTCCACTATCCTTAAATCATTTAGTCATCATTTTTCCCCACCTCCACTATCCTTAAATCACTTAGTCATTTCATTTAAGATTAGGTATTTCTTTTCTCTTTCACCTAATAGTCCGTCACCTTTATTGGCTAAAGTAAAGGGTTTTTTTCATTGGTCAGTAGCGAGAATGACATATAAGGTTGTAATACATATCCTTTAAATGGTTTAAAGGCTGAAACGTGAAACACAGGGTGAATCATTACAGTAGGGGATAATTTGAGTTTATAAGTCATTGTCCCAATTCTCTCTATAATCTCAAACGGTCCAAAATATCTCATTGCCAGCTTTTGATTATTCCTTAAAGCTAATGAGTATTGCAATGTATGGTTGCAACTTAACCAAAACCAAGTCACCTACGGCAAACTCCAGATGTCTTTCGTTCTTATCAACTTGTTTCTTCATATGTATCTGCACTCTTTCTAAATTTTATTCAATTGATCGAGCATAACGTTCCTTTGTTTCAATAACTCTTTTACAAGGAGGGGCTGAGTCATTATCTTGTCAAGGTAGGTGGGCCCTATCATATACTACCTTGAAGGGAGTCATCCCTAAACTGCTATGGAAAACAATGTTATATCAATATTCTGCCCAAGCTAGTACTTTGGACTAATTTTTTGAATTTTGAAATAGGTACCTCAAATATATTTCTAAACATGACATTTGTTTAGTACCTCTGACTGATCATCAAATTGTGGATGGTAAGCTGAAGAAGTTGCCAAGGAAGTACCCTATAATTTGAATAAATGTTGCCAAAATTGACTGGTAAATATTTTATCTCTGTCTGAGATTATAAATTTAGGCATTCCATGAAGTTTGCAATATTCTACATGAACACCTCACCCACATTCTACTATTATAATATGTTTTCAAAGTAGCAAAGTGACCATATTTTGACAATCAGTCCACTACTACCATAATTACTGTGAAACCAAAGGAGGAATTTGGTAACCCTGTAATAAAATCTATGGCTACATCCTCCCAAATTTGAACTGGTATTGGTAATGGTTGCAACAGCCTTACAGGTGACATATTCTGAGATTTTGTTTGTTGACAGACCAGGCAATGTTGCACAAACTTAGTGATATCCATATTCATACCTTTTCAATGGAACTCATTTTTTAGTCGACCTAATGTTCTTTTAATTCCAGCATGCCCCCCACTAGAGATGCATGATATTCTATCAAAATGTCTTTAATAATACTTGGATCAACAAACACCGCTACTCATTTTTTTCCAGTATAATATTTCTCTCCTTAACAACAAAATTAACATGTGTTTTTATTCAGTAGACAAGCTTGTAGTTGTTGTAGTAACTCATTATCCTAGTTCACTTCTTTTGTGAGTTTTTCTATAAATTTTGATTTAGGTTCATACCATGCTAACATAAAGGACCTTGAAGGGCCATTTGCATCTAAGTTTTCCTTTCCTGCATTGTATTTAATATGGAAGTCAAACCCTAAAAACATGTATAATCATTTTTGCTGTTATGGAGTTTGGATTGACTAATATGTGAGATGCTTCAGACTCCTCTAATATGTTATGATTATGAAATGATGACCCAGTAAATAGTTCCTAAAATTTGCTAAAGCTTCTGTTATAACATACATCTCTCTTGCATATGTCAACTTGTTTTGCATTCTTGGTGACAACTTCTTTGAGGAATATGCAATATGATGTTGTTTCTAGCTCAATATTGCTCCAATGCCAATGTCTGAAGCATCCATTTCCAAAATAAAAGACTATGAAAAATCTGGTAAAATAAGAAGAGGAGGTTGAGTTACTGTCTCCTTAAGATCATCATACGTTTGTTTTGTCTTGGTATTCCAAATGAAATTGTCCTTCTTCAGCAAATTAGATAATGGTGCTGCTAAGGTGGCATAGCCTTTAATAAATTTTCTATAATAACCTGTCAACCCCAAAAATTCTCTCAATTGTTTGAAATTCATAGGTTCCGACCAAGACATAATAGCTTCCACCTTACTCTTGTTCATAGCAACTCTCGAACCAGAAACTTAATGCCCCAAGTAATCAAACTTCCTCAATCCAAATGAACATTTAGATAGTCTAACAAAAAGTTGTTGTTGTTGCAAAATTTGTAGGACTGTCTCTAAGTGTTGTAAATGTGAGTACCAACATGGACTGTGTATCAAGATATCATTAAAGAAAACCAATACTGATTTTCTCAACTAGTGCTGAAAAATATTGTTCATGAGGCTCTGAAAAGTTGTTGGGGCATTAGTCATTCATAATGTCCTTGGTGTGTCCTGAAAGTTGTTTTCATCCTATCTTCAGGCCTCATCGGTGATAGCCTGACCTCAAATCCAGCTTAGAGAAATATTGCACGCCATATAATTCATCTAATAATTCATCCACCGTTGGCATTAGGAAAGCATCTTTTACTGTTATTGCATCTAAATCTCTATAATATGTGCAAAATCGCCAATTCCCATCTTTTTTCTTAACCAAGACAATAGGAGTAAAGAATGGACTGTTATCAGGTTGTATGAGGTCTTCCTTCAACATCTCTTGTATCATCATTTCAATCTGATTTTTGTGACTGTGAGGGCATCTATATGGCTTTACTTTCATTGGGTCAACTCCCTAAACCAAATTAATTTCATGATTTTGATTCCTTTTTGGTGAAAATTCAATAGGAGTATAAAAAATCCTTCTGTATGTATGCAATAATAGAGCTAACTCTAGTTCAATATCATCGCGAATGCCTTGTAATTGGTCCTTGAAAATTTTTGGTGGTTAACATTGCATCATGAAGGATTGTTCAATAGCATATGTGTTTTGCAACCTTCTCAATTGGTGAAATTGAGCTTGTACCAAATTATTAGATTTTTGGCCCTGCAATGTGATAAATTTTCCATCTATATAGAACTTCAATGTAAGATTGCTAAAATCTGCAACATGTGGTCCTATAGTTGCCAACCAAGAAAATCCCATGACTAAATCTGGTCCAACTATAAGTAACAAGAAAGCAGATAAATATAATACATGATTTTATATCTTCACTTGTATATCCTTTGCACAACCTTCTGCAGTCATTGTATTGTTATTCCCCACTAATACTTTGAACTGAGGAGCCGATTCAATTGGTAACTTCAAAAAATGAGCAATTCGGGATTGGATAAAATTGTCATTGTTGCTGCTGTTCACAAGAATTTGCACCATTACACTCTGTAGCTATCCTTGGAATTTCAAGGTACCCAAACCATTGGCTCATTTTAAAGAATTGTAAGAAAGATGGTGCTCCATCTCCAATAATTGTTCTATATTAGAAGGTAGGTTTGGCTCTATTGTTTGTTTTTCAGATTCATCAACCTGAAGAAAAAACATAGGTTTATTTGGGCATCTGTGGTTCAGAGTGAACTTCTCATCACATGTGTAGCATAAATTCTTTTCTCGTCTAATCCACATCTCTGCTGGAGTCATTCTCTTAACATTCCTAGTGTTCACCATGTGAGACAAAGGTTTGGTGTATGTGTAGGAAACAGTGGAGGGAGGTTGTTGTTCTTGTTTTGACATGATGGTATATTTGAGTGGAACCTATTTGCATATAAGAGGGGCTTTTCTTAGTATACTTTTCCTCATACAATCTTGTTAGAGTCACAACTTTCGAAACAGATTCAGGACCTTGAGTAATCAAGTCTCTAAGTATTTCCAATTTTAATCCACTCAACAAACAATGCAATAGTGTATCAATCGACAAACCCGTAACCCTGCTTGATAAATATGCGAATGAATGGTTGAATTCACTCACTTGTGTTGTTTGGGATAACTTGAACAGAGTAGAATGTGGACATTCTTATAATGAGGGACCAAACTCTATTTTCAAAGCTTTAGTAAAAAGTGTTCAGGATTGAAACGGGTTGGTTTTAAGCATCATTTGGAACCATGGAACAACATCTTTGTCCATATGAATAGCAACAATGGTTAGACGTTGATCCTCTAGTGTATGGTAGTAATCAAAGAATTGTTCTGATTTGATGATCCATTGTAAGACCTCACTACTATCGAAGTGAGAAAAGTCTAGCTTGACACTTCTGGCCTAAAATGGTTGGTTGTACACCGCTTCTTTGCTTGAGCTCAAACCACCATGCTTTTGTTTTTTCGTACAAATTTACAATCGTGAGCTCTAGTCCCGCAAGTCATTTTGGAGTATTTTGTTCTCTTTTCTTGCCATCTACACAGATCTGTTCAACTACTTCCAGTATTTTCTTTATATCACTTTGGAGTTCCTTAAGGAGGGTGTTTTTTGTCATCATGGAAATGAAAGCACCAATGTAATATGAGAAGAAATATCAAAATAGAAAAATATAGGGTGTGACAAAACAATGCTCTATGTATTCTTATTAACCACAAAAGTTATTCTCAAGAGAAAATAGATATGACCTAGGAAGAATCATAACCTACAGAGCATATAGAATTCCAAGAGATAAGAGAGAGAATTCCAAGAGACGAGAGACAAGGTTACACAAACTACCCTCCTTTTTGCCCACCTCCACTATCCTTAAATCACGTAGTCATCCCATTTATTATTTGATATATTCTCTCTCTCACTCTTACGCGTGTCCCAACTTTTTGTTGTTGTCTGTGCCAGGTGTCCTTTGCCTCCAACCAACTTTGATTCTTCCTCTTTGATACTTGGTCTTTCAGTCATTCTTCTTTTTACTGTTGAGTCTCTTACATTTTGCTATGCCACAATTTTTCTAGTGTCTGATTGGTTCTCGTTCCAATTTGAGTGGGGAGTTACCTGCAAAAGATACTACTACTCAAGTCAGTATATGCATATCGGAGCGATAGTTATAGGATTTTTATGTGTACCTTTTTCATGGAGTTTGCTCACTGTTTATAGAATACAGCTGACATAGGCTATAATGCCATTAGTCAAAGAACAAAAGTGTAACAACTTTTGCAGACTGTTACTATTAGAGGTTATCAGAAGATGACTAAACATTCTTTATTTATAATTGTGCTTATCCCTCCACTCCTTCATCATGGCCGAGTACTTTTCGAATGTCTATAGGCTATGTCCGTGGCCATACGATACACTTGTCCCCGGGCTCGTGTGTTAATTACGAGATGTCAATGTGGTGTTTTGATGTGTCTTCATTGAAATCTTTCGCCTCATGAGTTAGTTCCTTAGACGGATACTATACATATTTGTGGTGAACTTCTTTTATATTAGTTATTTGGATAAAAATATGTCACTTTGACATTAAAAAATATTTTTATTATTAAAATATTACCACATAATTTGGTCTTTCTTTTATGGACTGATATTAAAATTATTACATAAATATATATTTTTTACATTAATTTTTTACATTAATGTTAAAATTAGAATTTTTTTTTGCTTTGGTGTTAAAAGATGTTGAAGTTTACTTATATTGCTCCACATGTAAATTGTTACTTTAGTTGTTATAACTTCACTTTATCATCGTATTTGCTAAATTGATAGAATAGTATTTTTTTTTTACAAATCTAGTGCAATTTTGTACTGTTATTACAAAAATGGGTAAAAAAATGCAATTATATAAGTGGGTATATTGTGTTTAACGAAACACTTTTGTTGTGAAAAAATTATGTTTTGAAGCACAACTTTCTTATCAATTTTTCTTTTTGTCTTTATTGGAGTCGTGCTTTGAAACATAACTTCTAATATCTTTTGCATTGAATTGAAGTTGTGCTTTTAAGCACGACATTTATTTTTTTATTTTTTATTTCTAAAACCATGCTTACAAGCATGTTTTTTATTTTTTTTAAAAATTTTTGTTATAGGCGGGTGTATTTAGTAATAACACGAGTGCATTTTTCTACTCTTTTTATTATATTTTGGAGGAACAAAATATATTCTACTTTATAAAGTTTATGAGTCTTGCATCATGGATGAGTCTTGTAAATCGAAGCCGAGTTACTAACAATGAAATATGATAATTTTGAAAGAGAGGGTCAATACCCAATAACACAGTAACAATGTCCAAAGTATTCCAGTAATATTCAAAAACTTAACAGAAAAATTAATAGCCAACTGAATGATGTCCAAGGGACGGGTGTTGTGGATTTCGGTCTTGCAGATGGAGTAGGTTTGTATCAGTCTTAGAAGAATTGAATAAGAGAGAATATCAGAGGGGAAAATAAGAGAATGTCAGAGGGAGGTTGTACCCATTCAAGCTCTCCCCCCAGCTCATACCTAGTCAATCTTTTATTGATCCCCCGATTCCTATTGCTCCTCCGAGGATTCATACTATCTCCATCATCTTCCACGTGGCCCCCTTCTTTAACTAACTCAACATTTACCTCTTTGCCCTTCTTTGATTTTCTTAAGACCTCTCTACCCTTTATATTCTTAGCAAGAAGTAATGACATAGTAACCATTATCTCTAATACACATTTTGCTAGCTTAACTTTATAATAAGAAAATTTCCTTTTAGTTTCAATGTTCATAATTTCTTCCTTCATCTTTGAAGGTCAATACTATAACCTCTTTCATTCCAACAACACATATCACTGTTGTACATCTCTTTTAATGTGTACCTAGGCTCATTTGACATAGATATCATTCATTTCAAGAGTAATATTTATGTTATAATCTTTTAGGTTATGATAAATGGGAAAAGTTCTCACAATTTTATAAATCTTACATTGTCCATCACCTCAATCTTAAAAAAAAATATTCGTATTGTTAAATATACTCCATATTAATACTAAATACACTCTATTCCAATTTTTTTTTTTTAAATCAACAAACTTTTTTGTATGCACAATTTTAGAAAAAAAAAAGATAATAAAAAATAAAAATTAAAAAATAAATCAAATATTGTGTTTCCAAACACGACTTTATTAAAGACAAAACAAAAAAAAATTAATTAAAAAAAATACTTTAAAACACGATTTTTTTTTTTAAATGAAAACGTTCCCTTAGACAGGACTTATTTATTTATATAATTTATTTTTCTTTTTACTCATTTCTGCAATAACGTGTAAAATTTTATCAAAATTGTAAAAGAACCTAACATATTCTATAATTTTTAACAATTTTGGTAGGGAAGAAAGAGTCTTTCACTAAATTGATTAGTTCATTTATTTTATGTTGTTTTCTCAATTTATACTTTAGTGCTTTAATTACTTATTTTATTTTAAAATTAATCAGTTTCCACTTTAATGATCTTATTTTATCTAAATCTTTATCTTGTTGAATTGTGACAACGAGGGTGTCTATTTTTTCCAAAAAAAAAAAAAAAACAACTTTGAACACATTTAAGTTGTTCTGGTTTTCTTATTTTAGAACCAGGTTTTCTAAAACTTAGAATGAAATCAATTTTATAAAGTTTTCATAAAAACGTTTTCCAAACAATAACAGTCTTTAACTTCTCAACCTATTGATATTTTAAAAGAAAAAAAAAGTACAGAATTTCCCCAAGAATTTTAAGTGAAAAAATGACTACCAAATGGGGACTAAAGATGTTACAAATAACCTTTTCCAAACCTATAAAATGAATTGATTTACTTGGCAAACTTAACCTTGATTAAAAAAAGGTCAAACTATTATCTAACAAAAAGAACAATGACATGATAGACAATAATCAATTAGAGTGAAACATTTTTTATTTATGAATAATCTATATTTTTCTGCATAATTTATTCAAAATACATGAAAGGGTTTAGAAACACTCCACCGTATACTATACGTCTATATAGATATTAAGATGAAGATCATAGTCATTACTTTAGGCCTCTTAGTAAAAAACAAAAGACAGAAATTAATTAAGAAACATGCTTTATTATTATTCCCTAACTATATATAATAAACTCAAAGGCTGAAAACCCTTGTATAATACTTGGATTCATAGCCTCACACCTTGGATGATCCAAACCCTTATTATGGCTTACGCAGGCTTACCAACTTGACATCATCAACCACAGGGCCACAGAGAGAAGAGAAGTCATCACTTCTCATAGTGTAGAAAGTGCTGAGGAACATGATTCTTGTTCTTGGTCCAACAGCCACAAACTTGAGGGCTGCACGTTTGAACCCTCCTTTGCCTTTGGACTCATAGGGCACTTTGATGGTGTCTTTGCCTGCAAAGGCTTCCACAATCATGGAGCCTTCACAGGAGTTGCTGGCATCCCCTACAGAGAATGAGAGCACATAGGTTTTGCCAGGGATGGTTCTGGCCACTTGAGCAATGGCACTCTCTTTTCCTGCTATGAGCTCCACTGCTCTTTTGCCTTGAGGGACTGAGAAATGGTCTGAGTCTATGTACTTCACTGCCTTTAGGGACTCCACCATCCACCCTGGGAGGGGAGAGTGGTCATCCTCAATGTTGGGAGGGATGATCACACCCCATGATGAGTTCGGGAACACATAGGGTCCTTCTTCAAACCCACCATTCTTCAAGAGGTTCTCTGTGGAGAATGAGATCAGTTTATTAAGACATGTATAACCTAATTTTAATTTATGAAAAAGCTTACTTAATTTTTTTACTCTTATGTAACCTCTTCTATATGTATAAATCTAAAATAAAAATTTAAATAAATTATAAGTGAAAATTTCAAAAAGTTTGCCTATGCAAGTTGATTTTAGTTTTTGAAAAAATTAATTTCAGTTTTTTTTCCTCTCATAGAAAGAGTTTATAAAGAAACAGTCTAATACATTATTATTCTCTGAACCATTCAGGTCATGTTGTTATACAAGAAAACAGACTATACATTATCCATGTAAAATAGTTTCCATAATTATAATAAAAATAACAAAGTTTTACACTTTTAAATTAACCATATTTTTTTTTTATCAGTTAACAGTTTAAAACTAGTTTTTAATATTAAAAGTTTTACATTGTCACTTCACTGTATTGCCCTTATACTATTTTCTTTAATCCCTAGACCTATGTTCTTCAGTTAGTATTCCAAGAATTTTGATCAAACTATTCTTTCATGATTTATAACAGCATTTTTTAGAATATAATAATGACAGAACCGCCATTTTTGAGCATTTTTTTTAAAGAATGTTTCATCAACAACTAATTTATTGGAAATCTCTCTGTGAAAGTGGGAACAAAAAAAGTTAAAAGGGTAAAAATGAAAGTTTTGTGCATATATAATAATGCCATGCTATCTCATTGGGATCTCCATGTCCTTTCATTGGGAATATTTAGTGAAAATTGATTCCCTAATCCCCACATGTATTTCCGAAAATATATTATGGTAATAATAAAGTCCATAAATTTCTAGGACTTTTTTATTCATAGAAATTCAACACAAATACTAGAAATTTACAATAATTCACACACAAAATCAACCTAGCTTGATTCCTCATAACAGAAACTGATTTTATGAAACAAAGTTCACATTGTATATATACATACATATATAT
>Ga0123340_1001697_pt1 | contig 18759 bp, 16 predicted proteins | sample SirMexnodulemix_FD_89961 | JGI IMG/M metagenome (GOLD analysis project Ga0123340, IMG submission 89961) | Root nodule microbial communities of legume samples collected from Mexico - Siratro Mexico nodule mix | ecosystem: Host-associated > Plants > Roots > Nodule | place: Mexico: Nepantla... | reverse complement strand
CATATACGTTATAACAAATTTGTGAGAAAATATATTACTGTTATATGCTTAAAACAAATTACTTAAAAAGTTGACATCACCGTATCAATAAAACAATGTCCTTTAATTTATCAAAATTAATATTATGTAATTTTAATTATACGAAAATTAGAATAAACTTTTCATCATAATTTCTTAAAGTTTTTAATAACAATGATCAAAGCAAGATATCAAGATACACTGTGAGAATTATAATTGTAGTTTTGAACTGTTAGAAGGCATTGTCGGAGAGGTAAAGTTAAAGAATAAAGTACAATGTACTTATACGAACACTAGTAAAAGTATTCAATTTATTTAAATTATAAACATGCTTAATGATGGTGAACGGTAAAGTCATATTCAAAATTTTCATGATGGTCTCTTGAAGTTTTACTAATAAGAGTGGTCCACTTACAACATTATTTAAAAACACTTGTGGTCTATGTACAATATTTAAAGACTTAATAAAGTTGTAAAGAAAATTGTAAGGTAACTTGAACTATTTGAAAGAGTTATTGAAGGATAAAGTTAAATGTTTGTGGAAGGCTTAGCCTTGCTCCTATTAGTCCAATAAAAGTTAATTATTATCTCATCCCAATTCAGTTACGAAGAATTCCTTCTCACAGCAACAGAGAAAAAAATAGACCTAATGAGAATATTAATGGAACAAATATTACACGATTTCAATCCAAACGTTCCTTATAATAATAATTAACAAATATTATAGTCCCACTTCAAATCTTAGTTAAAAAAAAAATTGATGAACTCATTTTTTCTAAATAAATATACAATTCCTTTGTTAACAAACAAATCCTTAAAATAGGAAAAAGTCTTCAATTTATTTTCTTCTTATAAATTATAGCAATTATTTTGTTTTTAAAAATTATATTCTCAGATGATATATCTTTTAAATTTGTTATTTCATTTTATTCTTCACATTTATTTTAATATTATAAAAAATTATGAATAGTTAAAAATAATATTATTTTTTACATAGATATACTAAAAACATTTATTATTATTTTAAATATAATAATTAAGATCTTTTTAAAATTTATAATTATTATGATAATGATAAAAATAAGTAATTAAAGTGTTAAACTTGAAAATATAGAGGGAATGATTTAACAAAATCTTTCTCTCTCCCAAAGAAAGAATAATGAGTGTAAACTGGAAAGCTTTTCGATATAGAATGTAATTGTATGTATGTATCTTTGTCTTGTATTCATAATTGTTCAAGATCTGACTCTTGTAGAGTAAGCATTATTTAGATTCTTTTCATTGTAATTATAATATTGTATCTTTTCAATCTTGATGTACAAAATTAGTTGAATTATATCAAGCATTCATAGGTGTATATATATAGAATTATATATTCTTTTCATAATAACACATTGTATAAGTGATTTATTTAATTGACATATATACTTTTTAAGAAAATCCTGAGGGAGAAAGCATCGAGGAGGCAACGCTTGCCTGAAATCTCTGTTAGGACGATATTCGATACAAGGATCAAACTGTACCCATCTGAGTCGGTTACCACTACAAACTATCGACTCTAATACCACTTGTTGAGAAAAACGAGAGGAGAAATACCCGAGAGACAAATAAGAATGAGAGTAGAGACAAACCCACATAAGGAAATGACACCACCTTCAACCCAAAACCTTAAGGCATTGGGTTTGCGGGTCTTTTTTCCTATATGTTACTCAACTTTCTCATTTGTATTCAATGTGAGACTTAGACTCACACTTGAATACCTAACAATACTTTCTATATATACGTAAAAAGAGTCACTGCAAATATTCATTCGGTTTATTTATAAACGGTTGGGATTTAGAGAAAGTGGGTATAAAAGATAAAAAGGAAGATGTGTATACCTTGAAAATATAAATTGATTTGATAACGAAGATCAAAGTATGATTTGACTTCATAGTTTTTCATTCACTGTTTGTTTTATTTTAACATAGTGAATATTCAAGAAGTTTTATTTTAATATTTTTTTTCATTACTATGCAGGACTTCATCCCTACCGAATGACATATGTTTTCTATTTTTATTTTTTTTAATTCTTCAATAAAAGGTATTAATAATGAATAATAGTAGAAAATATAATTTATATTTTAGATAAGTGCATAATAACATAAATATTATAATAAATTTTTGAAATAAAGACCTGTGACACATATGTTTTTATTTTAAGTTATGTGACACAAAATTATTAAATTTTTGAAAAAGTTTTGAAAGAAAGTAAGTTTCATGTAGGGTTTCTTATATTAATCCTAACAAGTATGTTTCTCACATTAACCCTAAAAAGCACCTCTGTTGCTCCTTGTGCTATCAGCACCATCTTTCAATTTTTCTTTTTTAGTTTCTATTTGTTTGCCACCAGTAACCACCAACCCCTTCTTATTCTCTTATTTCACAAGAATTATGTTACAAGCTTAACAAAATTCATATTGATCAATTAATGACTATTCTGATTTTTCAAAACTTAACCTTAAAACAAGAAGATGGGGCTAACAATGTAGTTGAAAAAAAATGAAAAAAAAAATATTTGGAATGCTTATGAAAGAATACAACATTCTTTTATCACCTAATAACCCAATTGAATAAATTTTATATTGGGGCAATCTTTTCTTTCCACCTTATAAAAACAACAAATCACCTTTCTTCCAAAACTGTTTTTACCCTTATACCTCAAAACTGAGGCATTTTTATTTGTTATATACATGTTCTTCCCTCAGAGATACAACTTTCTCTATATGATTGTCACGATCGAGATCACGTAATTTTAATTTTAAAAACTTATATATTTTTATTATTATATTTTTATTATTTAAAATAAAACAGTATTTTTATTTATTTATTAGAAAAGAATAAAAATGAAAAAAACAAGATTAGCTTTTTTTTAATAACGTAAACATATAACATAATAATTATTGGTATTAAAAATTTAACTAAAATATATAAATATATATTCACTTAATTTTTTTATGGTGTGTACCAATCCAACACCATCCTGCACCATTATTTTTTACCTATTCTCTCTCTCGGTGCCAATTCTTTTTATTAGGGTCAATCCCCTTTACTCACGTGGCACCACCTTTCTCTCATTTTTTAATCACAATTGGGGCCTCGATCCAATATTTCCTAATACCTCCAGAAAAATTCTTCCTCCACCTCCATACCTCTTCCTGCACCTCCATACCACATGCAGAAATATTATTTTACCATTAATATAAAATTACAAAACCAAGACTGTCCTCCACCCCCTTCACCCCTTTGTCCAGTTCACTCCTTCACTATATGGGTTCATCCGATTCATTTTCCAACCATTCGAAGCTTTGTGTGCACCTTGACCACCTCCATAACATTCGGTGCACTCCTTCACCTCTATAACATTTGATTCAACCTTTACACTGTCTGTTCCAAGCGATCTGCCTGTGTGAGAGACGAATTTGCATGGGTTTAAGGAGAAAGAAGAGAGATCTGTTGTTCATTCATTTTTGCCCAAATCTTCAATTAAAGCTTCAAATAAGTCGCAGGTAAGCAATTATTGATTTTTATTAGCAATTTGTGAGTGGTATTGTTGACTAGAGTAGTTAATTTGGTGATTGGGTGGCTGTTGATGACAAACGGTGAGGTTTGCAATTTGGGAGTATATGAATCGGATGAGTTTCATCTGATTATCATTTTGTTTTGCAAATGACAACTAGATGGCACCTCCATCCGGTTTATATTTTTTTTCAATTTTTTTTGAAACTAATAGTAAGTGTGTGCACTCTAAAAGATATGGTGAGGACTAGAGGAGCTGGTTCCCAACCTGAAGGCCGGAGAAGGCCTACAACATTAGCTCGTAGAAGGGATCAGGGTGTTTCATCCAGTACTCCTCTTGTTGGTGGTGATGCTCTCGTATTGGTGGTGGTGATGTTGGTGAGGTTGTAGGTTTTCCTGGGAAACCATTTGATATGTCTCTTTTGGTAAGTTATAATCACCATATGGCGTTGAGATTGTGGGAGGGTCAGGTAAGATTATGTTATAACTTGTTGTGTTTATTTTGTGTTTAATATGTGAACATTTTGATATCATTTGTTGTTTTTTGTTCAGGATAGTTGAGTCCTAAAATTAGTCTCCCATGGGAGAAATGTTAACAACTTTGGTTTTCCTTGTCCTGAGGTCTTTACTTTGATTGTAAATTGCAGATTGTTGCCTCTATGCAACATTTGTTATGAGGTAGCGGACAAGGGCCTCATGTGTGGATTTGTTGAGAGGTGGCACCGGGACACGAATACATTCCATATGTCATTTGGTGAGATGTCCATCACTTTGGATGATGAGTCAAGTCTACTTCATCTACCTCATAAGTCTCATCCGGTCCACAAATTTGCAAATCGGATGAGGTCCACCCACTGCCCATCTGGTTTGCAAACAACCTTTTCTCTTGACAACCGGACGGGGTGGTGTTCGGTTCACACTTTACAAACTGGATGCCACCCCCACTCGAGTGCATCTGGTTAACATTTTATGAACCGGATGTCTGGCTGTCCGGTTCTCAAATTTCAAAAAATTATGAATCGGATGGCTTCATTCGGGTAACCTAACAAACACTACAAAATCCACCAAAATAAAAAAATCTTACCTCCCCGTTGTTCCTTGCCACCGATTAACACTACCCAAAGGTCGGAAAGCCTTCCCTACCGTTCAATCACCCTCAAAATGACAGTATTTAAAAACGACAGTATGGAAGACGTATTTGAGCGAAATCGGATGGTGCTTCACTGTGTGCTGGACGTGGGTGGAGAGGAAGAATACTGTGTTGTTTCTTAATCAGAATAACCAAGTTCATTTTGTTCATTCCCATAGGGGTACTTTGAGAATTAAACTTTTTTATAGAGGTGCAGGAAGAGGGTATAGAGGTGGAGGAAGAATTTGTCATGCCTCCATGAGGGCTCTTGCTTCATCTACCCAAACGCATCCCACAAATAGGCTTTGATACGTGTTGCCCATATATTTTCACAAAAGGGAAATTAGGGTTTACAAGTGTGGCAAAGAGACACAACGCCTCCTAGGGAATAGAACACGACGGTAAAGATGCTACCACGACAGCTGTGAGTGTAGCAGTCGATGCAGGTAACGACAAAGGTTGGAGGCGTTGTAGGTAGAGGTTTATGGTGGTGTTGACAGTGCTTGCGGTGGAGGAGGAATGTAGCCACGCGATCGCAGTGGCTTAGACTCACCTCAACGATGATAATTCAAAGGTCAAAGGTCCAATTTTTCTTCTCTTTTTTTGGTCATTTTAATTTGTGTAAAGTCAGATACTTCTTGTAATTATTCAATTTGTTAGATACTGACTTCCATTTTGGAAACCCAGGGATATTTAAAAACATGGTGTAATTATCAGCTTTTCTTTTAGAAACATTGCTTTGATGCATGCTTGAACTCGTGGGTAAAGGTTAAGTGTGTGAATGAGAACTGGAGGTATTTATAAGATACAAGGAATGCACAATCCTAAGAGAGGATTGCCCCAGTTTTGGGTATGTTAGGCTGACTATGTGATATTTAGAAAAGTATGAACATTTTGGTTTGAATAAAACAACAGGGAAGTGTAAAGGTTTTACTAGAATACATGCAAATTGCCCCAGTCCAAGATCCAACCTCACTTGTATTGTTTCGTGCAATTGTGCGTGACCTTCTCGGCTCAGTCTAAGGTCCGACCTTACTTCTATTATTTCGTGATGGTGTGTGACTCTCTCGGCTCAGTCCAAGGTCCAACCTCACTCTTATTATTTCAATCATGACGGCGTGTGACCCTCTCGGCTCAGTCCAAGGTCCAACCTCACTCGTGACGGTGCATAACCCTCTCGACTTAGTCCTAGGTCCGACCTCACTTCCACCAAATCTTAGTTTTCTTTTAACTTTGCAGATACCCGAACGAAATCAATGTCCTTATCTTTACTTAATCTTTACTTTGATAATATGAAATTTCATCAAATTTTCGTATTATCCAATAAAGCTTAAGTAAAGAGGGGCAACTGTTAACACTCGATCGTCTGGGTAAATATATTTTAAAATACAAAACTAAAATAATTTTTAAAAAAATTGTTTCTACAATTAAAAAATAATAATAATAATCAAAATGAAAAAAATGAAGAAAAAATAATAAAATAAAAAATATATATTTGATTAGTTTAGGTTTTTTTCTAAAAAAATAAATAAAATAAAAAAGGGTTTGAATTTATTCATTCAGTTTTACAAAATAAATAAATAAAAATAAAATAATAAAAACAAAATAAGAACATAAAAAATAAAGATAAAAATGAAAAAAGATAGAAGAAAAATTCAACATAACTTCCCACAAAATAAAAACAAAAGATAATAATAATAATAACAATAATAATAATAATAATAATAATAAAAATAAAAGAATTAGTCAATTTTAAAACTGCTAAAAAGTACCAATGTTTCCCACTTCACAATAATTAATAAAATAAAAATTAAAAAACTATGAGTAAGAAGAAAAGAGTATTTCCTTTGCACTCTTCACATACCAGCTTTTCTGCGCGTAAACCACTTCTCTCATAACTACACACTCTCACATTATAAGACACTTACTCATCACTTAAAATAGAGGGAAAAATATTGAGAGAGGAGGAAAAAAAAAGTACAACACAAAAAAGAAAACACACAAAGAAAACAGAAAGATAAGATAAAGAAGAGATATAGAAGGAGATAACCCTCTTAAAAAGCATCAGGTATGTTTTTTCTTTAATTGTCAGGATTTTGATAAATTTTGTCCTATTTTTGTGATGTATCATGCACTTATTTCAAAAATCCAAAACATAAAGAGTAATGTTTCTTTGACACCGCTACGTGGCAACCCCCATTTGACACTGGGGTATTTTTGTCAAGGCACCTTACGTGATAGGGTCATTTTTGGCAAGTGAGGATAGTGTTACCCCTAAGGGCAATTTAGGTTTTTTGCCTTTCATTGCTGAAAATGCAGAAGCTTGGAACGCCTCCTCATTCTCACCTTTTCATATTCTCCTTCCACATGCTTGCTTTCGTCACCCTCCGTGCTCGTATTCTTATCTTCTCCTTCAACACATTCTACACACTCGCTCTCGTTGCCCTACGTGTGCGCTCATCACTTTGGTTTTCTGATCTTCTCCTTCCACACACTTGCTGTCATCGTTGTCCGTTCTCTCTTCTCTCATCTTTTCCGTGGTTGTTTTTTTTTTTTCATTGTCTGGAGTGGTTGTTAAAGGTTTGTCATTTATGTGGTTTTTCATGGAAAAGTAACTGTTTTTTATCATTTAAAGGTTTGTCTTGTATGGTTTTTGTTTGGGGTTTAGGGTTGTGGAATAAAGGTTGGTCTTTTATGGGGTTTTTTGTTTATGAAAAGTGAAGACCTTTATTTGGTTTCACGGTTTAGGGTTTTGAGAAGGTATGATTTTTGTTAGAGGTTTACGGTTATGATATTTGAATATAAAAGAAAGTTTTTTGGTTGTTTAAAGGTTTTGTTTTTTGTTGACGTATGATTTTTGTTTGGGATTTATGGTTGTGGAGTAAAGGTTTATCTTTTATGGGTTTTTGATGGAAAAGGAAGCTTTTTGTTGTTTTGTTAAGAGTTTGAAAGTTCCAACATTCATGGCTGGAAAAGGAGTTACTGTGAATGGTGGACAATTTAATGAACACATCTTACTCAGTCGCCAAAAGTTCAACAAAGTTGTCCCCTCATTAAAGCACGGGTAATCTTTGATGTTTTGTAAGGTCAGAACGAGTATTAATGCACAAAGGTGTATCAAATGAACATATTTTGGTGATCAAAGTGTTAGTATTCCTTATCATGGGTGTAAATGAAGATGTTAAGAACTTAATATGCGAAAATGGTCCTAATTAACACGTTTGAGTTCAGTCCCCAAAAGTTCAACTAAGGCCTCCCCTCATTAAAGCATGGGTAACCTCTAATGTTTTGGAAACTAGGAACCAGTATTGATGCACAAAGGTGTATAAAATGAACATCTTTTGGTCAACCAAAGAGTGATTAATCCTTATTATGGGTCTAATTGAAGAAGTTAAGAACTTAATTTTTGAAAATGGTCCTCATAAACTTGTCTGAGTTCAGTTGCCAAAAGTTCAACTAAGGTGTCCCCCTGTTAAAGCACGGGAAACCTCTAATTTCAAATAACACTAAAAGAATTTACTTTGATCACAGTCACTAGTCACTAATTTTGGAAGATAAAAGAAGCAATCAAAATCTTATTTCGGAAGATAAAACAAGCAATCAATAACTCAACATTTAATTCACAATAAATTAAAATAGAGAATAACAAATAAATCAGATTTTGCCACACAATCTGTAAAAATTAGGTTGGACCGAGTTCAAGAGGGGGGGTGAATTGAACTTTAAAAATTTTCGCAAAACTCGAAAGTGATTTAAGAATAAGAATGAATTATCTTTATAAAATCAATTAACTGCACAATTCTGGACTGTCCAGTAAACAGATGCTCAGAATACAATTGATTGAATCAAAATATATCAGAAGATATATACAACAGAAGTATTACAGATTCAATCAAACAATTTACTGAACTCTCCAAGAATCAGAATATAGTCAACAAGATGATTACTTTAATCCAGTTAATTGAAATGATAACAACAGTTGAATAATAGCTATCAAGAAGAGTAGGGAGAAAAGCAAGAACACAACTTTTATCCTGGTTCACCCTTCCACAAGGGCTACATCCAATCCTTTGCCAAACCAGCAAAGATTTCCACTAAAATGATCCAAGATCAGTTTTACACCCTTGCTCCCAGCAAGTTACACACTGCTCCCCGCAGTACCTACTACTCCCAATAGTAAACCCACCACACTGAACCCTTCAGCTGGTGTTACACCAGAACAGAAACCCACTGCACTACCCAATTACTCTCCAGTAATTGAATACAGTAAGAACCACACTATACATAATACAAAATGGATTGAGATTAAGTGTGGAAGACTTAGCTCTGGTCCAGAACCAAAGCAGTTGATCCTCACTCAAGTAGTGCTCCAAGACTCATGATCTTTATAATTTCTTATGTGTAAATCAATTTGAAAACAGCTTGCACAAAAAAGGCACTTATGATCTCTTAGGAATTCTCAAAAGTATATTTCAGAAATCTCAAAGTTATGAAAATGATAGAGACGATTCCTTTTTATAGTCAATTCTGATTTAAAACAACTCAGCTGTCACTGGTTCAATTAATTGAACAAACCATTCAATCGATTGAATTGACCGTTAGTTGACTCAGTCAAAGATTCCAGTAGTAACAAAAGTAACTGTCACATTCAATCGATTGTTTTAAAAATTCAATTGATTGAAAAATCTTTTTCAGCAAAAATCAATTTAGGTTCTTTTTCTCAAAACCATGTTAATATTGATAAAATCATTTTTTAAAACACATGACTCTTGAGCCTCTTCAAGAGTGATGATCAATATCACTATGGTTGAGTACCAAGCTCACAAACAGATATACCCAAGCTTAGGGACCTATGGCCGAAACCACAACAACTCCAAGTGGCTCAAGCATATCTTCTCTTGATCACATCTGGTCCAGTAGGCTCCAACAGGTCTTCCAATCAACCCGTGCTTGTCATAGTCTAACACTTCATCAAGCTATACTTTTTATTGTCTTCATCAAATCACATGCTTAGTTATGGTGCTAACAATCTCCCCTAATTTGATGAAGGCAATTTGTTGTGTGTTTTGATGTGTGTTGAGCTCAATTAGTGTTGAACTGGAAGTACTCTACTTGAACTCAAATAAATCATTAGTACCATACGGCTCAACAGGTTCAGAGTTTTAAAAGAAATGATCAGAATAGAACTTAATTGGTTAATAAAAAAAATTGAGAACAGATTCAGTTAATAGAACAAATTAGATTGATTACTCCCCCATACTATGACATCTTCTGCAAAAAAGATTAATAGATAGAATAAAACAACCAATACCAATATTCCATCATCATAATGACCTAAAAGATCAACAACCATTACATGGGAATAACATATTACATAGTTGATAGAACACAGATTCATAAAGCATCAACAAACTCATAACAAGATCAGGGCTGCAGGTGTTGGCTCATATCTAGCAGATATTCAATCACACAAAGACAAGACTTAAGCGAACTCAGAAAAATCAAACTGAAACAAATGCAAAGCAACAAACTATGAAACACACAGAGCAGACACACACAAAACACATTATTTCTCCCCCATTGGATTCATCAAATGAAGGGGATCAACACAAAACATGTAATGTGCACAGTAATCATCTGGCCCATAGAACATTTGCCCCAGCTTGCCTTGGATGTCATCAACACGCTCTTCTAGGTTTTGAAAATGGGTTTCACAATACTCATGATGAGACCTTTGACTGGATTCAATGTTGTTTAGTTGATTGATCATGAGTTGCTCAAAGGTGCAGTAAGACTATTCTCCAGTCCCCATATCTTCTCCAGTAAACTGCTCAGTAGCTACACTTGTTCCAGCATCCCTTAAGCCAGCCACCGAGAGCCATACTTCATCCGTGATAGCCATGTCCACGCCTTTCACTTGTGAATAAATGACTCCATTATCTATCCACATATTGGTAAGGAATACCTTCACCAAGTCCAGATAGATATTCCCGGATAGCTTGACAAAACGCTCAAGCTTTTGGAACTTGAGGAGATCAGCCACTTGATTCAGATTTTCATTTTTAAGGAACTCCATCCTTAGGAATTTTGGGTTGACAAAAGCTTTTCGGCTAAACTCCCTGTGATGCTGATTGATGCTCTCCATGTTGCTATTAAACCATAAGTAGTGTTCACACAATATAAGTAGTGTAAGGTGTGTGGAAGTGAATGTAGGACCTATTCCAATTTAAAGAAACTCTAGTGCACAAACAAACAAAATACTGAACACTGCAGAACAGAACAAATGCATGTATATATTCTGTTACACAGTAACAAACTGATTGTACTTATCTCCATAGAATATTCTGAACTGTTTTTTGACCAGTTGACTACGAACTAATCAGTGACACGTGGCACTGTGAATATCCTTCCTTTTAAGCATGCTCGTCCCTCATGCAGGTGTGTCACATGTTGCTGAATATTGACCAGTCTGTGTTCCTTGACCAGGGGCGAGTTACAGCCTTGTCTATATTCTTTAGCTGCAATGATTCCAATACATTGCTGATTTTGTTGACTACAGTTGATTTGTTCTGAATTGATTCTTGATCCTTTTCATTAACTTATTCTCCACTGCACTGCATATCAACTGTCTAGATTCCATTGCCTTCCCAAGAAGCATCTCTTCTGGTGCAGTAATACACACAGATTTTGTCTGCACATGAATCAAACAGCTACAGTAGTTTCTGCTCAATATATTGACGCTCAATTAATTGAGACACATTCCAGTCAGTAAACTACTTTCAGAATTAATTCAAATTTTTGACAAAATTAAATCTTTCTTTATTTAAGGGCTTTGTGAATAAATCTGCAAGTTGATTCTCCGAATCAACAAATTGACTTTCGCAATCACCATTCATAATGTGATTCCATATAAAGTGGTGTCGAATTTCAATATGTTTGGTTCTAGAATGCTGAACTGGATTTTTAGTCAAGTTAATTGCACTTGTATTATCACAGAATAACGAAATTTTAGAAAGATTAAGTCCAAAATCACTTAGATGATGTTTTATCTAGATGGTTTGAGCACAACAGCTTCCAGCAACTGTTAGCACCAAGGCTAAGCATGTGATTTGATGAAGTCAATAAAGACCATTGCTTGCTGAAGTTTCTGATGGATTGGATCTGGACTATGTTAGATCAATGCCTAACACGTGAGCTGATGATGAAGACTGCCTCATGAAGAATTTGTTGGAACTAACTTGGACCAGAATTGTTCAAGTGAAGACTTTGTGCCAACATTAAGATGGTTGGGTGATTAGGTCTTGGTCCTTAGTGGGGTTTGTGTTTTGGTAATTGGCTTAGTCCTTAATCATTAGTGGCATGGTTCATCATTCCTGAGGTGCTCAAAAGATTCACAAATATTTTTATTAAAACTGTTTTTAAGAAGAATAACCCAAATTGTTTTTTGTTGGAAAAGGTTTTTCAATCAATTGAATTTCTAAAACAATCGATTGAATGTGACAGTTATTTCTGTTATAACTGGAATACAGTTATTTCTGTTATAACTGAAATCTTTGACTGGGTCAACTAACGGTCAATTCAATCGATTGAATGGTTTGTTCAATTAATTGAACTGTGATAGCTAAGCTGTTTTTAAAACTGATTTTGGTATTTAAAGGAATGCGCACTATCATTTTCAGTTATCTAAAACTTTCGAAAAGCATTCCTTGAGATTTTCTAAGTGATCACTGAATCTGTTTACATATAATTGAATCAACTGTGTTTCTGGATTATTTTTAATCTACTTGATTGTTCTTAATCATCTTGAATCTGGACCAACACATTTCTATACTGAAACTTTTTTCTGGGTTTATCTTTAATAATTTCCGTTGTGCACAATTGATTGTTTACTGGACAGTCCAGAATTACACGAGTTGATTGATTGAATTAAGAATTTTCATTCTCTATTTCAAGAACAAATTAGATTTGCAAAAAGATTTTGAAAGTTCAATTCACCCCCCCTCTTGAACTCGGTCTAAACCTTATTTTACAGCAGCTATGTATTTTGCTTCAGCTGTAGAGAATGCAACACAGGCTTGCACATTTTTTATTTTTATTTTTTATTTATTCTCACAACACCCATCGGGACTCGGCCTTGGTGGCGCCAAACGAGAATCTATGGAACATCCCAAGGAGTCAACAGAAGTATGTTCCCGTGCCCTTTCTTTTTACTTTTGCTCAGTGTGACAAAAAATGCGTAAATCAAAAGATAAAAGAGGGAAAATCATACAAACAAGTATTTTCATTGAATACTGCAGTCAATCAACAGTGTCAATATTTTACATGGATTCCATGTCGTTATAGAATCATATTAGGCATAGAATTTATTGACTGTGTCTGAGTTAACAGGCCAAGGTAACTCTTCTCCATCCATTCTCGTGAGGATTAGTGCTCCTCCTAAAAGGGTCTTTTTCACCACGTAAGGGCCTTCGTAATTTGGGGTTCACTTCTCTCTATGATCCTTTTGAGTTGGCAAGATCTTCCTTATTACCAAATCACTTTATTGGTACTCCTGAGGGTGAACTTTTCCATCAAATGCTTTCATCATCCTTCTTTGATATAGCTGCCCATGACTTACTGCTGCAAGCCTTTTCTCGTTGATAAAATTAAGTTGATCCCCCCGTGCTTGTACCCATTCTGCTTCTTCAAGTTGAGTTTCCATCAACACTCTCAAAGAAGGGATTTCAACTTCGAAAGGAGCACCGCTTCCATCCCATACACCAAAGAAAATGGTGTTGCCCCAGTTGATGTCCAAACTGAAGTGCGATATCCGTGTAAGGCAAAAGGGAGCATCTCGTGCCAATCTTTATAAGTTACGACCATTTTCTGGATGATCTTCTTTATATTCTTATTTACTGCCTCGACTGCTCCGTTCATTTTCAGGCGGTAGGGAGAGGAATTGTGGTGTTGAATCTTGAATTCCTCACAATATTTTGACATCATCTTATTATTGAGATTGGTAGCATTGTCAGTGATAATCCTGCTAGGCAACCCATACCGACAAATCAATTCTTTCCTTATGAACTTTGTCACTACTTTTCTCGTCACATTTACGTAGGAAGCGGCTTCCACCCACTTGGTAAAGTAATTAATTGCCACTATGATGAAATGATGTCCGTTTGATGCTTTTGGCTCTATAACCCCGATGACATTTATACCCCATATAGAGAAAGGCCATGGCGCAGTCAAGACATTCAACAATGTCGGCACAACATTAACTTTGTCTGCATACACCTGACATTTGTGGCATTTTCTTACATGTACACAACAGTCGTTCTCCATGGTCAACCAAAAGTAACCAGCCCTCAATATTTTCCTAGCTATAGAATGGTCGTTCATGTGAGTCCCGAAAGTTCCTTCCTGAACTTCTTTCAAGATCAGTTCTGCTTCTTTGGCATCAACACACCTGAGGAGAACCATGTAATGATTTCTCTTGTATAACACATCCCCAACAAGAAGTTCGCATCCAACCTTCTGAACATCCGTTTATCATTCTCGGTGGTCGTTTTAGGATATTCACGATCTTTGAGGTATCGCTTGATATCGAAGTACCAAGGTTTGTCATTTGCTTACTCTGTAATGAAATAGCAGTAGGCGGGGTGTTCATGACTCCTTATTCTGATTATTGGCAACTCTCCCTCTTGATTTAGCTTGAACATGGGTGATAAGGTAGCAAGAGCATCAGTCAGCTAGTTTTCTTCTCACGGAACATGGTGGAATATTATGGCATCAAAATACTCCATTAGCCCTTTGATATATGCTTGATAAGGAATCAATTTTTGATCCCTAGTCTCCCACTCTCCTTTATTTGGTGGATAACCAATGCGGAATCACCATATACATTCATGAATTTTATTTTATATTCTATGGCTGCTCTAATCTCCATAGCACAAGCCTCATATTCCGCCATGTTGCTGGTACAATCGAAGCACAACCTTGCTGTCACTGGTATGTACTATTTTTCTTGAGAGATAAGAACTGCTCCTACACCATGGCCTAACAAGTTAGATGCCCCATCGAAGAATAAGGTCCAGGTATTTTCAACATTATCCTCTTTGACTGTAGCAAAAATGACACAAATATCCTTATCTCGGAAACCAGGCTGCATGGGTTGATAATCTTCAATGGGCTGATGGGCTAAATAATCTACCAGAGCACTGCCCTTGATAGCCTTTTAGGTGACATACAATATATCATAATAACATTTGCCAACGTGTTATCCTTCCCGTGAGATCTGGCTTCTCAAAGATGTACTTGAGTGGATCAATTTTGGATATTAAACATGTCGTGTGGCTTAACATATACTGTCTTAATCGATGCACTACCCACACCAAAGCACAACAGGTTCTTTCTAACGAGGAATATCTTCGCTCACAGTCCGTAAACGTCTTGCTCAAGTAATAAATTGCATGTTCTTTCTTGCATGTTTCATCGTGTGGACCTAGAACACAACCCATTGACTCATCTAGGACTATCAGGTATAGAATAAGAGGTCTCCCCGTAACTAGCGAACAGAGTATTGGGGCTCTCATAGATACTGTTTGGTTTTTACGCAACAACTTGAATATTGGCTCACAAATTGCAGTTAATTGGGAGATAAATCTAGCAATATAGTTTAATTTTCCCAAAAAATCCAGAACTTCCTTTTCAGTGCAAGGGTGTGGCATTTCTAGTATTGCTCTCACTTTATCCAGATCCACCTCTATTCCTCTTTGGCTAACAATGAATCCCGATAATTTTCTGAATTTCAATCCGAAAGTACATTTTGCTGGATTTGACCTGGGTTTATATTTCCTTAACCGTTCAAACAACTTCTTTAGGTTGAAAATATGTTCTTCTTTTGATATGGATTTAGCGATCACGTCATCGACATAAAGTTTTATTTCTTTATGTATCATGTCATGAAACAATGTCACCATGGCCCTTTGATATGTTGCCCCTGTGTTCTTAAGCCCAAATGGCATCCCATTATAACAGAAAATTCCCCACAGTGTGATGAAAGTGGGTTTTCTCTAAATCTGCGGATGCCATTCTAATTTGATTGTAGCCTGAAAATCCATCCATAAACGGGAAAAGTGCAGATTTAGTCGTGTTGTCTACTAGAGTATCAATGTGTGGCAAGGGAAAGTTATCTTTTGGGCTAGCCAGATTTAAATCTCGATAATCTACGCACATTCGGACTTTCCTATCTTTCTTCGACACTGGCACCATGTTTGCCACTCATTGAGGATATTTTGCTATAGCCAAAAACCCTGCGTCGTTGTTTCTCTACCTCTTCTTTTATCTTCAACGACAATTCTGGCTTCATCCTTCGCAACTTTTGTTTAACTGGAGGGTATTCTGGCCTAAGAGGTAGCTTATGTTGCACTATGCTAGGGTCTAAACCTCGCATGTCTTGGTAGGACCAAGCAAAAACATCCTTGAATTCTTTTAAGAGAGCGTACAACTGCCCCTGTGTCTCTTTAGTCATGCCAGTACCCATTTTGACCTCTTTCATTTCACCCTCTTCCTCTAGATTGACAACTTCCACCTCCTCTTGATGGGGTTTCATTTCCTTTGCCTCTTGTTCTACTAATCTAAACAATTCAGGAGAGGGTTCACAGTCTTCTTCATAATCATCTTCTGTATTACCGACAAGGAGTGTAAAATTAGGATTCGAGGCATCGACATTGATATTTTCAAAACATTCATTGATTGATCTGCATTATTCAATTTTGCAAAAATAAATAAATAAACAAATAAAAGAAACAAGCATAAAACAAAACAAAAACACGAATTTATAACTAAAAATATGCATCAAAGTCACACTGAGTTTTTCAAAATAACTAACTCGTACATACAACCCTATAATGTAGAGCTAGTCACAAAATATTACATTTCATTAATATTAAAATTCACGGGAATGTCTACAGATTCCCAATTGCTAAGCCTTACACTGGAAGAGCAGGGGTGCACAAATTCCAAGCCTTCTTCCTCGAGCTCCTTCTCAATGGCCGCCACTTGATCTGTATTGATCCATCCAGTGCTTCGGAAGCTTTGTCATATATCGCATAGGGTGATTTTTCCGGTCCTCAGCTCACGCCCTTCTAGCCTGGCCAAACTTCTTTCTCGTTTTTCTTCCATTGCTCTATTCCAGCCTGGCTTGGTTGGTCTATATCCAAGTCGTATCTATTCTTGTTCTCGGCTAATTATAGAGGGAAAACAGATCCATTACCATCTTTACCTAATCCTTTCCCAAACTTGTAGCCTTCTCTCATCATCGATTTCACCATCATTAAAGAGGCGTTTGATAGGTAAGGGGTTATTTGAAAAGGCTCGACATATGCAGTGTTGACAATTTCAAAGGCCTGGAAGGATGTTTCTAGGGCCTCTTCATAGCTTCCACATATCGAGATGTCATTGGTCCACTTACTAAAAAGTCCTCCTCGTCGGATACTATTATGAGCTTATTGTCTACCACAAACTTAAGCTTTTGATGTAAAGTAGAGGGCACAACTCCAGCAGAATGAATCCATGGTCGCCCTAGTAGACAGCTGTATGCTATAGAATTATATCCATCGCCTGGAATACTACTTCGAAGGTGCAGGGCCCGACTTGGATGGGAAGTTCAATTTCTCCTACTAACTCTCTTCTGCTCCCATGAAAAGCTCTCACAATCATAGAATTGGGACGTATGTGAGCTCTCTCACAAGGGAGCTTATCAAGTGTTGCTTTTGGCATCACATTAAAAGATGAGCCGTTGTCAATGAGCACTCGAGCTAGGACATAGTTCATGTATTTCACCGATATGTGCAGGGCCTTGTTGTGGCCTCTTCCTTCTATAGGGATCTCCTCTTCAGTAAAGGTTAGGTAGTCGTTAGCCGTGATATGACTAACGATGCCTTCAAATTTATCTAGGGATAGATCCTGCTCCACATGAGCCCCACTAAGAATCTTCATCAATAGTTTTCTGTGGGTGACAGAGTGCATCAATAACTCTAACAGCGAGATTTTTGCTGGCAAGCGGTTCAACTGGTCTACCACTTTATATTCACTTTGATGAATGAATTTTAAGAACTCGCCTGCTTCCTCGTCAGATATTTCCTTCTTTCCATCCTTCTCAGCATCTCGTTCAGTTTGCGGCGCCTTCCCATTCAGTAACGTTCTTGCTTGCTCTATGGCTATTTCTTCTCTAGTCCTCTTACCTTGATTTTCTTTGTTTCTTAACTCAGGAGGTGTAAAGATATGACCACTTCTTGTCATACCCCTTATGTCAGAGATATTATCAATGACACTATTAACAATAGTAGGGGTCTTTTCTACTTCCTTTCTTTCTTTTGCTCCCTTTAAGACTTGAGCATCATACTTCCAGGGAACTGCCTTTTCATTTTTATAGAGGAAGGGACTCGGAGCTTGTATCACGACAAGTCGTCGCTCCTGTGATAGGTGAGCGGTATTGGTAAAACATATTACCACCGTTTAGGGCCAGATAAAGTCTTCTCCTCACCTGTTTGCATGAATACTTCCTCCTCTTTATCTTGTCGATAGATTTGCAAGATGTGCCTATCAATAAGATCTTGCAATATTCACTTAAACTCAGGACTTCCGTCTACAGAATGTGAGATGCCCAGGTGACAACTACAATCATTTTCTTGTTTGTTCTCAACTTTCAACCATCCTGCTTGACAGAGCACGATATAAATTTTCTTCATCGGAGTCTGAATCATATTGACTTCTCTTACCAAGTTGTGCCCCTCCTCTTCCATGACAGCGTTTGTTGATGAGCTTGCATGTCTTGCCAAAGGGTTGGCTACTATACTGGGTTTATCCTCTTTGAAACTTATTTACCCCGAGTCAATAAGTGCTTACACCTTATGTTTAAGGACAAAACACCTTTCTGTGGAATGGTCGATGACTCCACCATGGTAGTCACACTTAGCGTTTGCATCATAGTTCTTTGTACCAACTTCATGGGCGAAATAAATAATATCATATCATATAATAATATAATACAATACACAAATATAATACAATAT
>Ga0123340_1001696_pt1 | contig 18760 bp, 12 predicted proteins | sample SirMexnodulemix_FD_89961 | JGI IMG/M metagenome (GOLD analysis project Ga0123340, IMG submission 89961) | Root nodule microbial communities of legume samples collected from Mexico - Siratro Mexico nodule mix | ecosystem: Host-associated > Plants > Roots > Nodule | place: Mexico: Nepantla... | reverse complement strand
TATTTAACCCAACATAAAACAATATATTGTAATAAAAACGTTAGTGATAATAAGCTGTAGTTAGACAAAAAAAATATTTTTCCTATATTTTAAAAATGTTTTTATCATTTTTTTAATATAAAATATAACAATGTAATAAAAACGCGACTAAGTATGACCTTTTATATGATAAACACTTTTAATGTTTCATTCCCAATTACAAATAAAAAAAGTTCTCTAACTTAAGTTACTCAAATGGATGCTGCTGACTCTTTTCTAACACTTTTTTTTTTCAAATATTTTCTAACACTTTGTTATTTTAAATTTTGTTTATAAACTGAAAATGCATACATTAATGGAAATAAAAAATCTAAATTAATTATGCTTTGGATGACTGGAACAAAGTCTTCATCACATTTAAATTAAACTCAAGTAGCATCTTTCTTTCACAGGGTGATGACTGAGAAACATTTTATTTTAAAAAAATTTACTAAAAGGGGTTTAAATTACGAAACTGTCCCTAATTAATTATCATTTTTAATTGTTTGGAATTTGTAATTTTAACCCATTTTTCATTTTTTTTCCTTTTCAGAGATTTGAGACAGAAACGTTAAAATTGTAATATCGTTGCAAAAGTGGAAGAAAAAAGAAAAGTGCGGTGGTGTTGAGTTGTTCTGTTTCCTCTGAAAATTCACAGAACTCGCACACACACAACACACAACGCAAACACTCGCTTCGTATCAGATCCGAATCTCTCTTCGTTTCGCCGATTCGGATCTCCGATTGATCTCCTTCTCCGATTCCTCCTCGTCGCAATTGGATCCGATTTGAGCTTCTTGCCGTACATAATCATCGTCAATCATGAACCCGTTCTCTTCAGGAACGCGTTTGAGGTAAGCAATTAAATCCTTCTCTTCTTCGCTTGGTCGGTTGGATTGGATCAACGCCGACGCACACGCTCACACGCACGACCACACTCTCACATCATGCACAATGCGTTGGAATGTTTGTTCCTCTTTTGTGCTGGTTTTGTAGCTGAGTAGGGCTTTGCGTTTGGAAGAATCCTAAATTATCTCTGCATTTTTATTTTATTGGAATTTACTGCTATTTTAAGTTGCACGGTCGCGATTTTCTGTTTTTCTTTCAGCTGAAATTAGTGATATACATGTTAACAATTTATTTCGTGGCTGGTTTTGTTGTGCTTAGCTGGTCGAGGTTTTCGCTCAGTGTCTGAATCGGATGTTGATACTCTAGGTTCTAGCGCTGAACTTGAATAAACATTGCAACTCAGAGTCTAATTCGTGTAATTATAGAAGCGTTGGAACAATTCTTGAACGATATGTATTCTGTATATTGTTAGTCTTAAGCGTAGAGATATGTAGTTGCAACATTGTAAGCTACTGAGTGATAGATCTTCATCCTCAGAATGTCACTGATGCTGTCCTATTAAGTACTGTAACCTACCAGATTGATAATGGATTTGAGTAGGATGTCAATGGTCATGAGGACGTTCATGCTGATTTTATTTTATATATTTCATTATTCCCCTTGTGAAGCAATGAATTTGTAAATTAACATCCTGTGGTTTTAGTTACAATATGTGGCTGGTTTGGAGTCTTCCAATGTAAAGCATTATTTTTACACACTCGGCTGGTTCGGAAGGGGTCAATATGCTATGTCTTAAGCACTATTGTATTGATTCGGTAATAGTTAGGGTATCTGTTGTCCTCTCTGCTTCTATACTAACTTTGACTCATTGAGATAAAATATTGTGTCAAAGAATTGGAATTACAATTCTACTATGCTGTCACTTACATAGGCAAGATCTTGTTTTGTTTGTGTTATTGAAGTTACGCATGTGTTTTCTTTTGAGTATTGTGATTGACTTTATTATTTCAAAATTCCTCCTGTTTAAATGATCAAATACACTTAATTTTTCCAGATTTCTTGCAAGTTGCAAAGAGGAGATGTGTTTAATTTTTAGTTTCTGTTTGACTTTAATTTTGATCAATATCTTTTTCTCAACGGGTTCATATTTCTCAATATCCGAATTTGTAGGGACATGATCCGGGCCATTCGTGCTTGCAAGACTGCAGCAGAAGAACGGGCTGTTGTAAGAAAAGAGTGTGCTGCCATTCGTGCAGCAATAAATGAAAATGATAATGACTATCGCCACCGAAATCTGGCTAAGCTAATGTTCATCCACATGCTTGGTTACCCCACACATTTTGGTCAAATGGAATGCCTCAAGTTGATAGCATCTCCTGGATTTCCTGAAAAGAGGATAGGTTATCTTGGTCTCATGTTGCTTCTTGATGAAAGACAAGAAGTTCTAATGTTGGTCACCAATTCTTTGAAACAGTATCCAGTTGTTAGTCAAATTTATGATTTATTTTTATATATATTTCCTGATTTTTACAATGCGATTTACAAACATGTTATTTTGATCTTCTACCTACTGAAACAAGATGAGGGAAGGAAAGAATGTTAATAATGGATTATTGATGAACCTTAACTGAATCACAGAGATCTTAATCATACAAATCAGTATATAGTCGGACTTGCTCTTTGTGCTTTAGGAAACATTTGTTCAGCTGAAATGGCACGTGATCTTGCACCAGAGGTCGAGAGATTGTTGCAATTTCGAGATCCAAATATTAGGAAGAAGGTAATTTTCATTGTACTTTGTGTATTGTATCAGTGTTTTTTGTCATATACTGGGGGAGAAAATGTCATGAATGGTTTTATGGTTTCATAGTGACACAGTATCTTCTACATAGTGACAATAACATACTGGCTTTTACATATAATGGTTAGTGCTGTAACTTTCTCTACTATTCTACAAGAGGTTGCTTATTTTTTATAGTTATTTCCTTACCTTAGGGTGGTCTGTTCAGCATGCTAAATCTACTTGACATCACAGTAAATTTTGGAATGTATAATCATGCCTGACCATATAACAAATAACAAAAACTGTTGAGTTATGAGATTGGATGTGAAGCTTTGAGTGGTTGTAAAATATCAACTTTCTCATTGATTACCAGGAAAATGTTGTCTGCGCCCAGTACCTTTTTATTTCATTTTCGTTAGTTTGAGTGAAAGTTCTATCAAACTTTCTCCCAAGTACTTAGCATGCAACAATTGGTTCCACAGTCTTGTCTATATTATCACATGTACTAGCGATCTCCCTATTCTCATTTTCCAAATATTTATAACCTTGCAATGTAATTTAATGTTTGAGTTATTAATAAAAACTTTCCCATTCAACTGCTTGAATGATGACTAATCATTAATTATTCAGAAAAGATCCGTTCACAGAAGTTAACTGTGTTCACTGTTATATAGGCAGCATTATGCTCTATAAGGATCATAAAGAAAGTTCCAGACTTGGCAGAAAATTTTATCAATCCTGCTACTTCCTTACTTAGGGAGAAGCATCATGGGGTTTTGATCACTGGGGTTCAGCTTTGTACAGATCTGTGTAAAATTAGCACTGAAGCTCTTGAACATATTAGAAAGGTAGTTTTTCATCTCTTTTAAATGATTTTTTCTGTCACATAGTGTACTTACCTATGACTTATTGATTGAAGATTTGAGGTAAACTTATCTACTATAGCCTTAGCATGACAAATATTTTGTGCTGCAAATCAAATTATCTATATATATGAACATTCTTCTTGGCATTTGGGAGTTAATAGCAACCATGAATTCTTGACAATGTTATAACCTAAAAGAAATTTAGTAAAGTTATAATCTAGAATATGGGATTTATTGGGTAGTTAATTTGAAATGTCCTTGCAATATTGGAAAGGCTTTTTCCGTTAGATAGCATTATGGTGTTTGTAAACTCAATAGTTTCGAAAAATAGAATACTGTTTCTAAGACCACGGAACCATGTGTTAGTTTCTGCAAGCTATCTGTTGGGTATAAATAATAGTATACACTTATTTGAACTGTAAATGCATATTAAGTTTCATACATGTTCAAAGTTAACTTCTGATTGCATTTATATGAATAACTCCTGAAAATTGCCATGATTTGGACAGCTTTTATAGTAACAAAACATTTTGTGAACAAATTATTACAGAAATGCACAGATGGTTTGGTCAGAACTCTTAAGGATCTAGCGAATAGTCCATATTCACCAGAGTATGATATTGCTGGCATCACAGACCCATTTCTCCACATCAGATTGCTTAAACTTTTGCGAGTGCTGGGTGAAGGTGATGCTGATGCTAGTGACAGCATGAATGACATACTTGCCCAGGTCAGCTGTGTGTTTATGGTGAATTTTATGATATTATATCATTATAGAGCTCATTAGTCATACAATGATGCTTGGTTATTTGACCATGCCTTTGTCAATTCTCACCTTATAAGCCTATTTTGTAGGGCTTAGTTATTAAGTCTAAATCCACTTCTTAATATGGTATGGAGCTTATCTTAGATTTATTAAAAGTGTCAATCACCATGTTATCCATGTACCATGTCCCATAATGTTGGACGTGATGATAGTGTATTAGGAAAAATGCAAATGCATATTGATTAGAGATAATACTAAAAGATAGTATATAAGTAGCGGTAGTCCTTATTTTATAAACCAGTTTTGTAGGGTTGAGTTATGTCTAAACTCACTTTCCAAGAGTACATAATCCTATAATACAAACATTTAGGGGCAAGGAGTTAATGATACAAAAATTCTGCTCCAGCTAAATGCATTAAAGGGCTATCAAACATTTATTGTGGTTTTGGATGTTGGCATGCTTGGGTGGCACTGGTCAGAGGAAGATGTTTTTATAGGTTTATGTAATGGATGGTTGGTTAATTTGGTTTGCATTAATGTAAGGTTACTTTGTAGAATGTGCTTAAAGTTGAAGATTTGTTTTAAAATCTTTTTCTTCTTTCTTGTGTGCATTGTAAGGGGGAGAGGGGTCTTGCATTATAAATAGCTGTTGAAATGGAAGCTCATTGAGAAGCTGGATTTCTTCTGTCTTCAAATTTCACTGTATATTTCTATCTAATTCTTTGAAGGATTATAGATAGGGTGAAAGAGAAAGGAGGGAGATTTATAATTGTATACTATATGAAAATTTTGATCAGGAACTAGTATTTATTTTACAATATGTGATTAATTACTGTTAGAATTCTTCAGTTAACTGGCCAAGCTAAGTTTTTTAATGAATTGTGTCAGCCACTTGTTGTAATCAAGAATCAGGTCATTTGTTTGTTTCACTATTCTTAGGTTTTCTACGCTGTATGCCAAATCAATGTTTTATGGGTAAATTAGTTTTAATCTAGTATTTCTTGTTGTTGGTGGCCGTCTCTTCTGAAATTTAAAGGTTGACAATTTTACACTTGCTGCCTGTTTTAGGTGGCTACGAAGACTGAGTCAAATAAAGTTGCAGGGAATGCCATTTTATATGAATGTGTTCAAACAATAATGAGCATTGAAGATAATGGTGGTTTACGTGTACTAGCCATTAATATCCTGGGAAGATTCTTGTCAAACCGTGACAACAATATCAGGTTTATTTCTGGTCATTGTTTCTCCTTCATAACTAACTGGAAATTTTAATCAAAACCTCCTAACACTAGTAGATTGAGTGTTCAAATTGCAAGTTTCACTATAATAGTTCAAAGAAACACAAATTTAACTGTAAGAGGTATATAAAATGTGATTGATGGATGGTGCTTCTTGGGTTGAGCTATAAGTCATTTGAGCAATCAAATTATTTTCTTACCAATACATTTAAAAAGTCAAGGAATGACCAGTTTGTTTAAGATAAAAAGTGATTTTGGTATGGAATAGTTTAGTGATTGTTTTTTAGAGATTTTTAAAGAAGTTTAATTCAGGCTTGTTTACAAGCAGAAAATCACCATTTTTGAAGTAATTAATTTTACAAGAAGGTATTCTAAAATGTAATTTTATTTGTGATGGGACAAAATCCAATTATACCATGTGTCAAAGAATCCTAACCATTTGTGATTATTTCCAGTTTCTGATTATCTTTAAAAGCTGAAACAAACATGTAACAAAGAAAAGGATTATTTTTTAAAAAAGAAGTGATTCTTTGATGAAAGAAGTTCTTAAACACATGGACCCTAAAAAGGAATAGGATTCCAAATATATTGACAACATTTGCTTGATTATAACTCGTAGAAAACATATTTAAGTCTAACTCAACCTTACAAAACCATTTTGTATGGTGAGGATAAAATTTAGGTAGCTGAGGTGTTCAGTTATGCATTTGGCTGTATTGTGAAATTGATGTAGTTTGAATTTATTTTGGTCAAAGTCTTGTTTGTAATATTATTGTCTATGTTGCTTATAAAATATATGCTATGCTGTGGCTAAATTTGTTCTTTGGCCGTTGACAGAAAAAGGTCCATATAACTTCTATATTACTATAAAATAAGTCGTGTGCTCATTCAATTTCTTGAATACTTTATAAAGCTTATAATTAATATTGCATCTAGTTTTCTTCAAGCTCTATTTTCATTCTGTCCTTCTGTTTTTGTTTTTCTTTTTAAATTTAATTATTGAATTGAATCTTACTGTTCTACCTTCTTCCTTTAGATATGTGGCATTAAACATGCTAATGAGGGCTGTAACAGCTGATGCTCAGGCAGTACAGAGGCACCGTGCAACAATTTTAGAGTGTGTGAAGGTATTTCATTTGTCTTCTTCCTTGCTTACTTTAGGGACAAAAATAGGAGCTTTGTTTTAGAATTATAGGAGTTGATCGCTTGACTCTTCCCTTCAGGATTCTGATGCTTCAATTCGGAAAAGAGCCCTTGAGCTTGTTTATGTTTTGGTCAATGATACCAATGTGAAGCCCTTGGCAAAAGAGCTTATAGATTATCTGGAAGTCAGTGATCAGGATTTCAGAGCTGACCTTACTGCCAAAATTTGCTCCATTGTAGCAAAGTGAGTTATAAGATGCTGAATGCCATTCCGTTTTCAGTATACCTCATTTGTTTTTATTATTTTCCTTTTACATCTTGGGCAAGGAGAGAAGAGAAGGATGCCAACTGTGTGGACTTTAATTCTTCTTTTTTCAGTATCAATAATTTCTGGATCACTTATTCCGTCATTAAAGGACATTTGATTTGTCACAGGAAAATGCTTTACCGGCATTAGTTCTTTTAGAAGATATAACTGTTTCTCGTGTTGGTTGTTGTGAACATGTTTCCTATGTTGGCCTTGCAGTCTTTACATATTGGAATTTTCTGTTCTTTCTTCTCCCTCTCCTCTTTGGTAAAATAAAAATGAAGCCATTTGACCCATTTTGCATTGGTCCTTATCTTTGTTACCCCCTGTCAATTTAGAACTAATTAGAGATTTTTTTTTTCTTAAATTGCACACACATACACACGTATATAGATATATTTAGTTGACTAGCATTTATTTATTAATGCTTCAGGTTTTCCCCAGAGAAGATCTGGTACATTGATCAGATGCTCAAGGTTCTGTCTGAGGTAATAAATATAAGAGACAAACTTTTGTAGTTAATATTTTAAAGACAAAAATTTCAAAAGCATGTTAGCTTTTTAGGCTATCCATGGCTAGTGATGCTTGCTTACATGTCGATTTAATTCCTGTAAAGTGAAAATGATTCACTGGAGGGAAAAGTGAGACATCTCAACCATAAATGCTAAAATTAAGGGATTAGATTTTAACAAATCCATGATTATGCATGTGCATGTAATATCAATCGTTCTCATCTATGCTTAAAATTCCTCACCTTTTCTGCTAAAATGAACTCTGCTCTTCAGAGGAGCTAAATCCTTGTCTAAGGATAATGTTAACATTTCCCAACTTATTGTTATCATTTTATGATTTGATGGTGGTTCAGGTATCGATGTTCAAAATCTGCCATCTGTATATATGATTTCATGGCATCAATTTGTTTGAGTCAGAATTGTGTTGTGGGCCATGTGTTGGTCACAAAATGTCTACCTAATAAATTTGATGGTGTATTGAGATTGTTATTTGGAAGGTGTGGCTACGTTGTACCTTCGCAGGCCCCCTGAATGGTGGGAGTTTTATGTATTGGCTGTCCTTTTATTGCGGTTGTTGTTTTGGTGCTAGCTGTCACCGCATTGAGCCATTCAATTTAGTTTGGTTTTTATATTGGGTGCATGTTCTGATCTCTATTCTATGGTAGTAGGCTGGAAATTTTGTAAAAGATGAAGTATGGTATGCCTTAATTGTTGTGATAACCAATGCTTCTGAGCTTCATGGATATACAGTAAGAGCATTGTATAGAGCGTTTCAAACGTCAGCCGAACAGGTGCTCACTTCTGCTTTGACAAAATCTAGGCACTATTAATTTTCTTTTGATGCCATTCTCATAATATTACCTAATACTTTTCATCAGGAGACTCTAGTTCGAATTACAGTGTGGTGCATTGGGGAGTATGGTGACATGTTAGTCCGTAATGTTGGAATGCTTGACATAGAAGATCCAATAACAGTGAGTGCTACTGCTTGAGAAGTTTATAATTTGTCTAACTGTTGCTTCAGGTTGCTTGAATATGATATATCATTTGATCACAACCAATAATTTAACAAGTTGATAATTGTATTGGTATGGACCTTCCAGTAAAAGACGTTCTAACAATGCCCCTGGTCTTTGTACTACTTCCTCGTTGTCACTTTCATAGTTTTTATAATTCTCCCCAATTGAAGGGGAGAGTGAGGGTGGGATTTGGTTTGCATGTTTGATTTGTTTATTTAGCATGTTCTGTGGCAATCTGGGCATGATATGTTGGTGCTAAAACCATAGATGTTAGCTACGACTTACCCTTTTCATTTTAATTCTTATTGCATAGTTGGATTTTTTTTTATAGAGAGGAATGAGTTTATATTCCGGCCCTGTGTTTTTTTGTAGGAGTTTCAGATTTTTTTAACAGTGATTGAACTTCTAACAATTGTTGCCTAAATCTGCTCATATATTAGCAGCACATAGGAAAGTCTAAAAAAAATTCTTTCTTTGAATCTAATTTTTAAAAAATTATCAGCCTTCAATTTTTCATGCTTGCAGGTGACTGAGTCTGATGCAGTTGACATCGTAGAGATTGCCATAAACCGCCATGCATCAGATCTTACCACAAAAGCGATGGCTTTGGTTGCATTACTAAAACTCTCTTCACGCTTCCCTTCATGTTCAGAGTATGATCTGTTTTTCAAGTTGTTATTATCTACTACAGCACACCTTAAATTGGAGTTTGCCAAAAGTCAATTCACCTGAAAAACTTAAGTTGTTAGGTGAAACCTTATGGATGGTTTTGTATCTAACAGGCTCTGTCACACTAAAACCCTTTGGGCTCTAAATGTAGCACCTTTGTGCTGAAATCCAACATTTATTTAGAATAATGGAGGTGGAAAGGATTGAACCCATGGCCAATTGATCATAGAGGCTTTAACACCAATATCATGAACCAACTCACCCAAAAGTTTAAACTATTAGGTGAAGATTCATGAATAGTTTTATATCTAATAGTGTTGTTTCTTCTTTTCTTCCCCTTTTGTTTTAGAGGATTTAGGAATATTATATTCTAGTAGAAATTCACCATACCAGGTTCAAGATAGTTTTAAAATCATATGCTTGCAATTTGATATCTGAGAGGAATCGAGGGAACTTTTTTCTTCCATGGTTGTCCTACCTTCTTACTCCCCATGCCTAAGACTCATGCACCCACTGCAAGTTTATTTCCTCTTATATTTTTTATTTTTAACATGGAAATTTTATCCTCTTTTGAATATGGATATAGGAGGATCAGAGAAATTATTGTTCAGTTCAAAGGGAGCTTTGTGCTAGAATTGCAGCAAAGAGCTATTGAATTCAATGCGATTATTGCAAAGCACCAAAATATCTGGTAAGGTTAATTAAGCTGCTTATTAGATTATTTCTATAGTATGGAATTCTACCACACTCTCATAGGAAAATGTCATTGTGCAGGTCTACTCTAGTAGAAAGGATGCCAGTTTTGGATGAAGCAACATTCATTGGTAGGAGGGCTGGTTCTCTGCCAGGCGCAGCTTCAACTCCAACTGTACCTTCCGTTAGTCTACCAAATGGTGTTGCCAAACCTGTGGCTCCTCTTGTAGATCTACTTGATCTAAGTTCAGATGATGCTCCTGCACCTAGCTCTTCTGGTGGAGATTTTCTACAGGACCTTTTGGGTGTTGAACTTTCTCCAGCATCACAACAATCTGGTTAGTATTGTTGTACCTCTTATAAATTATTGTGATGGCTGAAAACAATATTTTGTGTATTTAGTACTTACCATATTTATTTATGCATCTTTGCTTTTCACCCATCCAACATAGTTAGCATTGTTTTATGACGCATTCTTTAGTTTTCAAACCACTTGATCCATAATAAAAACCATTATGAAGAACCTTTCTCTTATGGATTTATTGAAAATTTAGTTTCTGATAAAACCTAATGACATTGTTTGATCCATGTAACCTACCCCACCTAAAGGGATAAGGCTTTGGTGGTGGTGGTGGTTGTTGTTGCGATTTGGATTTTGTTGAAAGAAAAATGCAAATTTATTCATTTAACTTAGTATGAATACTTAATAAGTCCATCAAACAAATTTGTAGCATGTCTGACTTTTATTTGCTTTTTTAGGAGCTGGCCAAGCTTCAAAAAGTGGCAATGATGTTCTTTTGGATCTTTTGTCTATTGGATCACCTTCTGCCCAAACCAGCTCATCTACAGTAGACATCTTATCCTCCAATTCTAGTAACAAAGCACAAGTTTCACCATTGGATGATCTCTCATCTGTTTCACTTTCTTCAAAATCAACTTCGAATGCTGCTCCTATGATGGATCTATTGGATGGTTTTGCCCCCAGCCCACCAAAAGGTTGTTAACTTTGTTTAGCATTTGGGCAATATCATTGCATGATATTTAGCCAAAGTACTGACTCCTTGTTCTTTCTTATCTTGAATAGAAAACAATGGACCAGTTTATCCATCTATAACTGCATTTGAGAGCAACTCCTTGAGATTGACATTCAATTTCTCAAAACAACCAGGAAACCCACAAACAACAGTTATCGAGGCTACATTTACGAATTTGACCTCTAATACATATACAGATTTTGTTTTCCAGGCAGCTGTTCCCAAGGTATGTCAATCAATATGCTATTGAGCTTTCTACATAAAGTGCTAAGATCTTCATCATCTTGTAATTATAAAGATATAATTTTAATTTACTGCTTTAAACATTGTGAGAAAATGATAAAGGTAATTTTCTGAACGTGCCTGAGTATCTTTTCCTCTCAGCAGATTGATTTATTTATAACACAAAGGATTACAAAAATAATAAATAACAACTACTATTTTCAAGAGAACAATTTAATGTCATAACTTCCTAAGGAACACTGAACTATGCTAAACACTAACTGAAGTACTTGGAACAATAATAACATTAAATGCTTCGATTTCCAACACTCCCTTAAGCTGGAGGATAGATGTTTTACATAGCATATTATTCTTTCAAAAACTTCTCAAATCCTTAACTGAGAATATATGCAAGTTAACCTAGTGAAGGTGTGTATGGAGTACAAATTAAGTACAAATCACTAGAATGATAAACTCAAGGCTAGGAAGAATGTGAGTTTCAAATTAAGTTTCCTTATCTTGTTTGTTGCACATTCTCCACCTGAAGATAAGGTGTTTAGGAAAACCTTGATCTTTATGGAAGGAGATATGATTTTTTAGGAGGATGGTAACACTTGTATATCCCTTTTGGTAAAGGAGTAGACGACAAAAACACATTTTAGGACTATAGGATCAAGTATTTCCCTACCCTGACTATGAACATGAACAAATGAGACACTTGGTGTAAAGATTATTGATGGAAAAATTAGAATAGAAAGAAGAAAGAATATCTATAGGACTCTTGAATCCCAAGATTCTGGAGGGTAACCTACTAACCTAAAATTTTTTTGGAACAATAGTTCCCCAGTTTAGTGGGAGATGCCCATTTTTTTTGCTTTCTTAATCTTATTTTGTTGACGTGTTTTGACAAGAAGATTCATGAATTATGCCCTCTTAATGAAAAAATGGTGTTATCAGGAAGTGAATTTAAGTCTAAGTTATCCTCACAAAATTGGCTTTTAAGGTGAGGATTGCTCCACTTGTATACTGTAAATTGGCCTTATATCTGGTCGATGTGAGATCTCTAACATGTTCCTCACATCAAGACATTGAAATCTCATGTGTGGGAGTTGATATTTGTGAGTGGTCCAATAACGACATGATAGTAGGTGGCATGATAGGTCAAAAAAACCTTGATAGTAGGTGATATACTTTGATACCATATTAGGAAGTGAGTGTAAGCCTAACTTATCCTCACAAAATTGGCTTATAAGGGGAAGATTGTCCTTATTTATATACTGTAAATTAGCTTTATCTTTAGTCTATGTGGAATCTCTACACGTGTATTGACTTAATCGAACCATTCTTAAAGAAGTTGACATAAATGAAATCAAATAGCAACTAAGGGATTTATATCATTTTTTGAGACTAAGGGTAACATAAAAGACACTTGTGAGACCTAGTTGACAATTTATCAAGGCAACGACACTTGTGAGACCTAGTTGACAATTTATCAAGGCAACTACTGACACTATGAACAAAGTAGTTGGACCCGAATACACGAGGAGTTAATGGGTGGAGCAACAAAAATAGAGTGAGGTATTTGCTTGTTGATTGAGAATAATAAATGACGCATGATTGATGAGATAACATGCCGTTAAAATAGTATTATCCCAAAATTGTCAAGGAATATAGCCATGAAGTAAAAGAGTTTTGAGTTGTTTCAATAAGAAGTTTATTCTTGTGCTCCACCACCCCATTTTGTTGAGGGGTATATGTACATGAGTCTATGAAGAATAACATGGGAAGTCATGAATGTATGGAAAGAATGGGACATATTCACAAGCATTATCATTATATAAAGTCCAAATAGAAACACAACTAATTTTTAACTTCATTATAAAGGGATTGAAATATGGAAAACAACTCAACTTTATTAAGAACAACCAAGTACATTGAGAATAGGCATCAATGAAAGTTACATAATATTGAACACTACTCGGGTCCCAAATATTTGAGTGGACTAAAGCAAAAGGAGAGAAAGCTTTGTTGGGGACATTCCTAGAAAAAGAACTAACACTATGTTTATTTAATTGACACTACTCACACGACAAGACGAACAACTTAGACAGAAGCATGATAACATGTTGCAACTTGCAAGGTTAGGATGACCTAATTGAGCATGATGAGAGAAGGGTGCCACCCCGAGCCAACATGAGTAGATGTCTGAAGTCCATAGACGTTGTGGGACTTACATTCCATGCCAATCATCAGTCCCAAAGTCCAGTCCTGCAAGAAAGCATAGTGTGGCAGTAAGATCTAGTGCAGAAGCAGAGTACAAAACAATGACTTCTTTCTCTTGTGAGCTTGGTTTCCTAAATAAATTGTTTAAAGAACTAATATTTGGGAAGCTCTACAAATGATTCTCATTTGTGATAACCAAGCTGATGTGGCGGCAGCAACAAGAAAAGAGTGAAAACTAGTTAGAAAAAAGTGCATGGCGAAAATTCAAAGTGACACATTTTTGAAAAGAAAAAAAGCACTGATGAACAGTGAGTCCACCAGAAAGGCATGGATTCGGATTAGGACCTAATCCCATCTTAGAAAGTAGAATTAGGTCTGACTCAACCATACAATTGCAAGGTGAGTTTTGTACCCACTTAAATACTATAATTTGACCATATCTTTAATCGATGTGGAATTTCCAACGCATCTCTTCATGCCGATGATTGGATATCTTAAGCTTGAGATTAGATATTTATAGGTAGTTCGATAGAAGTCTAATAGTGAGTGTCACAGTAGACTCAACAAATTTTATTAGGATAGACTCTAATACCATATAGAAAGAAGTGATATACATTCATGTGATAGACCCTCTAGTGTGTATGAGCTCAATCGAGGAACATGTATACATATATCATACAAGGTGTTAACATTGGGATAGGCCCAAGCCCAAATCCAAAATATATCTATATATCTAGCAGAAACCATGTGAGAAAATGAGAAAGGAAATTTCGTGAATGTGCTCGAGTATCTCTTCCACTCATTAAATTGATTTATTTTATAACAAGAATTATTGCAAAGATAATAAATAGCAAAAACTATTTTCAAGAGAACAATTAAAACATTCACAACTTTCTTAGGACCATTGAACTATGCTAAACACTAATTGATGTACTTTGGAAAGATAATAAACATTCAATACTCCAATTTCCAACAAGCAATATCATGATCTTCATTGTTTTAATGGATATTTGAAGTTCCATGCTGGTTGTTTGTTTCTCTCCATAGATGGATTATGGCAATAAAAGTGTTTGCAGCTGTCAATAGCTCAGTAATTTCTTTATATTAGTTATCTGAGCTACTGACTGATAAATAATGACATTTATTCTTTAATATTTGATAATGGTGTGCAGTTCTACTGGTTGCTCAACGGAATTTCAAAATCTTTTTGACTGCTTGGTTACCTTCCATCATCTAGTACTTACGTATTTTATTGTTGACTTTCAGTTTCTTCAATTGCACTTAGATCCAGCTAGCAGTAATACTCTTCCCGCATCTGGAAATGGGTCCATAACCCAAAATTTGAAAATCACTAACAGCCAGCATGGGAAGGTAGATGGTCTTTTTTCTTTTGTTATTGCTTTACTGTAATTATCTGTGTCCTTGTATGGTTTAAATTCTAAGAGAAATGTTGATCACTGACAAGTTGCTACAAAACTGCTAGTTTATGCTTTATTTTAATATTTGATATTACATGCTGCAAAACTGCTAATGATTTGAGCCTGTGGATTATTGATTGATCACTACTTTTCAGATAGTTCATCAAAGCCAACCAGGATAGTATGTAGGATTGAACTCCAATATATTTAGTTAACTGCACATTGCACAAGCACTGGAACTTTATTAGGCATTCTACTGTAAATCACATTTTCTTTGTTGTTTATCGTATGGACATACTTTAGGTTCGGTTAGTTTTTTACTGGTGTTCAGTTATCTATCATAATTGATTTATCTTGTAAGTTGTATTGTAATCTTTGTCAATGTTGCTATCCTGCTATTAGCCAATTTTGGTGTTGGTCACTCCATGGCATTATCTGGGATTGACAGCCATGGATTAAACTCCCCACACCCTCCTTTTATATTTTTGCTTTGCGAGTATGGATATGGCAACCCTTACTGCTGTACATTATGTGGACTTACTTTCAGTTATTAATGATGTATATTGAATTAATTTTAACTATCGTGCAATTATGTAGCATAAGCGATTATCTTGTTACTTGTATTTTAATGTGTCATAGTGGCTATCACGCTATTTTCTATCTTTGGGGTTGGCCACTCCACCTTATCTGAGATTTGGCAACAATGGTTTAGACTCCCCCATCCCTCCTTTTCTGTGTGTGCTTTGTGAGTATGATTATGGTGTACACTTGCTGAGATTATTTTCCCGAAACATTTATACATATAAGTGCTTCTTAGAGAAGACTTGATTGCTAGCAATTTTTTTTTTCAGAAATCACTTGTCATGCGTACAAGGATAGCGTACAAAATAAATGGCAAGGATACACTAGAGGAAGGACAAGTGAATAATTTTCCTCGTGATTTATGAAGCTCAATAATCAGGGGTCATTAAGGTGATGCACAAAACCGTTCGTTTTCCCCAGCTCTCCATAATTACTGGTGCAGTTTTAACGTTTCATTCCTTCGAATGAGGAAGATATGGTTGGAGCATCTGGACCACTTTTTGGCTTAAGTTTGAAGTCGATTCAGTGGCTTCACTTCTTTCTTTTACCTTTTTTCTTACCTAGGTGGTTTATGTACATTAGTACAAAATATTCCTGTATGAATGTCAAAGTCAAATTTTGCCTCTCAAGGCGGTGAGAGTTGTGTCATGTTGGGTACTTGAGGTGCTTTCTTGCTATTTTTCGGAGGTAGTCGCTCGGTCTTGCTGTCTAAAGTTATAGTGTTGTTGAATGCAATTTGGTATCCTTTAGACGATTGATATATTTGATTTTATGTAACTTTTCCCCCAAAAGATTAATGAAATGTAATCTCAAAATTATGTCAGCTCTCTTGCTCGGCGCTTGACTGTTTCATTGAAATTTGGAAATGAGAATTATCCATTGTGAAACGTTATGTTTATAAAGTTGATTTCAGTGTATGAAAATTGAAAGTTCTAACTAATACAGTAGGCTAACATGTATTTAAGCGCTTCCGTTGTAGGTCAATTGAAGAAATTGTGATGGTTCAGAACTCTACGCAACTCTGAACGTACAAAATTATGTTGAACACTGTAAATTTACCCTAGTCAATATGTAATGTTTGGTAAGTTTAAACAATTCCAGCTGAAGAAATTTCGACGCGTTTTAGCTAATATTATAATTATCAAGTGAGCTAACATGGCTTCAGTTCGCGATCTGGCACAAGATGGTATTTCTTCTGCACGTCAGCCCTTTCAGTTTGAATTGGTTCATAGAAAATCCAACTTCAAGCTGTTAAACTCATTTAAGAATTCCGTGGATTCGAAGTTCTTAATTATTATTTGTAAGGATCTTTCAACCCCTCGACCCTAATCATTTTAGTTTCACGGATCCAAGGTGAATAATTAAGAGTCATTCATTGCATGCAACGGTCATGCACCCCTCTGAAATGCATATTTTTTTAGTGTAAGATCCCAAGGTTATTTGTTTTCGTACTGTAATGTTTCATTAATATGATGAAATAAATGTACATTTATTAATATTTATAAGAGAGTGGAAAACATTTTATTTAGTAAACTGTCAAGAGTGCGGTTGAATTATGTTGAAAAGACACGGGGAAACTTAAGATGAGTTAGAAGAGTTTTGGAAGATTTTTAGTAAAATGGAACTTTCGTCGTCAAACAGAAAAGTGTTCAAGAGCAGTTTAAAAGATGGTCAAACCAATGAGTTTTTGGAAAGACTGCCTAGGACGTTTCTTTTTTTCCCCGCCATAACTTCCATTACATCCCATAGGATTAAGTAAAATACCAAATTGCGTTTAATTCTTATGTTTGTTTTTCATGTGTTCCTCCTTCTCGCGTTTGCTCACTCTTCTCTTTCAGTCCCTACACCCCTCTCACTCTTTTCCTTGCATTTCGTTTCTCTAGGTTGTGTAATACTTCGAATTTTGTTTTTAGAAATTTTTTGGGTTACGTAATTTGGAAATGATTTCTGAAATGCACAAAAGTCAAAATTAATTTCAAAAATTGTGTTGTGGATTGTATCATTTAAAAATCAATTTTTATTGTTGAAATGTATAATCTCAAAATTAAAATTGTGTTCTTGATTGCATAAATTAGAACACATTTTCTTGCAGTAAATTTTTTGTTTTGAATTATATTTTGAAAGTCAACATTAATTTCTAGATTGTATAATTTATAAGTAAAATTTGATTTCAAAAAAATTTGTTTCTAATTATATAATTTGAAACATAATTTTGATTTTCGAATTGTATATTTTGAAAGTAATTACTCTTCGTTATTAGATTATATAATTTAGAATGTCTTTGGATTATATAGTCTCGAATGAACTTCAAGTGTTAAAACAAAAATTCAAAATTCAAACAACTACTCATCTTTAAGCTTAGATCTTCACCTCGGTTATGCGTAAAAATCTATCTCTCAACACCTCTACCTTCTCCACGAACTCTCCTCACCAACCTCAGCAAAAACCAACAATGGTGTGCTTACTCCATTGCCATATAATAGTACATGGGTAATCTGGAAATTTTCAATTGTATGGGGTTGCAAATGAAAGTTAAGGGGTTGCAAAAGAAACACCCCAATGTTCATGAATGAGTTTAAAAAGATATTCTTTGAATTGGTTGAAAAAATTTATTCCCAAATTTAGCACACTAGTTAGATAAGAGAACATGAATATGAGAAATAGAGGAAGATACACGAGATTTGTCTGGATTTACTTTCAAACTATGCTATGTCTGGTACTTATGCAAGGATTGGGATTTTTTTTTCACTATAACGTAAATACAATTGTCTAAGTATTCTGTACATAACCTTCTCTAGACTCTATCACTACGTAATTTTTCTTTTTCTCACAAACCTCTTCGAGCTATGTACCAATTCAAGTATAGTTCCTCAGCTCTAAACACGCTAGTAATGTTCAAGATACTAAGAAGTTTATGTTTAAATTTTTATTTGGAAGATTTATAATAAATAAACAATGATAGCTAGTAAATTAATATTATCAAAAGATTAAACAACCAACACAAAAAAATTGTTTTAAATGTTCAAGGCCACAGCCAATAACTCTTCCTTTTCCATAACTTTTCCTTTATATAAAGCTCCAAGAAAGATATTTTGTGACTGAAGTGGTTAGATAAGAATGGTGTATCTTTATTTAATGCATGCATGGAATTATTGTCGAGTATTTATCTTACTATTATGTCTTTCCATTTTTTCACAGATGTACTTAGTGTTTTCGGCTGAGAGTAATCCCTTTTATTTCAAGACGTCAAAAACACAAATGAAAGAGAGTAATGAAATACAGAAAAAATTTAAAAAATAAGGTACTGAAACATTAAAAAAAAAAGTTTTATAGGCTAAACTTTTCGCATATTTTCAAAGTTAACATATGTAATTGATTATATTAAGCATAATTGGTCGATTATGTATTATTAAATATA
>Ga0123340_1001689_pt1 | contig 18786 bp, 13 predicted proteins | sample SirMexnodulemix_FD_89961 | JGI IMG/M metagenome (GOLD analysis project Ga0123340, IMG submission 89961) | Root nodule microbial communities of legume samples collected from Mexico - Siratro Mexico nodule mix | ecosystem: Host-associated > Plants > Roots > Nodule | place: Mexico: Nepantla... | reverse complement strand
TTTTATAATATCTTAAAATAATATAAAATTGATTTAAAGATTATAAAAAGTAGAGATAATATTTTATAAATGAATATTATTAATCAACAAATATCATCTTTAAACAAACAAGTTGCATGATGAACCGACTTTTTTTTTTATCTAGGAATGAGTTCACAACAATATATTAATTAAATAATTTTTCTTTATTGAATTTTTTAATATACATTGAAAATGTGAATAACTTCTAACTAAGGAATTATGCATATAATGTGTTAAATCTAAGATTGAATTATTCAAATAATGTATGAGTTTGATATTTGATCAAAACAACTTTTACGATTGTGTTTTTTTGCCTTTCCACCAAATCAAATCAAATTATTATGAGATGAAGTCTTAAATAAAATACTAGATGTTCATGAAAAAAAAAAATTGTTTTACCGAAATTCTGTAAGGTTCTGTTCTTAGAGGATAGAAAACTTAATTTGATCCACTGCAATGATTGAACTATAGAAGAAAAACAATAGAACAGAAAAATGAAGAAACTATCTACCCAAAAATAGAACAGAAAAGTAGTGATCAACTGCAATGATTGAACTAATCTAATTTGCCAAAACCTGTCTACCCGTTTTGAGATCCAGTTTACAGAAAAAGAAATTGTACTTGAAATTTCAAACAGTAACATATTATTGATAAACATTAGACTTACTATACAAAATGGTTTATGCATGACACTAGAACATGTTTATGTACAATAAACAAGGCAACTACAATACAGAGTCCAGTACAAAATCCATCTCTCAACATGGTGGTTAAACACTATATAATGTATCATCAGCAGCAACACTTTCTTTAATATCATAATCCTTTTGCTGTTTCTATCTACCTTTAATAAATAGAAAACAAGGCATATATAATGCGCTAACTGACGACAAACCCTCCTAATTATTCGAAGCAAGTTATGATATTAGAACTACCTTGGCACCAACAAAAGGGAACATAATAACCATTGAAAGGAAGAAGAAAGTATGATTATGATCAGTACAACCCTGCACTCTCCATAGCACTCTCAATAGCAGATTGAGGATGGTAATGAAGCATTTCTTTCCACATCATCTCCCTTATCATCTCTTCCCCTAGATCCTCATCAATGTCAAGATCAATTGGAATGGCAGCTGGGGGGTCAGAGTTAGGATCGTACAGAGGGGCCATGTAAGGGTGTTGAAGCGCCTCAGTGACACTGATCCTCTTTGTTGGATCGAAAACAAGCATCTTTGCCAGAAGATCAATTGCCAATGGATGTGCATTAGGATAAAGCCGCGAAAAGGGAGTTCCAGGAGAACCAGGGAGTGTTTTGATATACTTTTTTGCCTTTGGATTATCAATGAACTCAATATCTTCCTCCCTTTGACTACCAAGGATATTGATAATCAATTTCAGCTGGTTGAGACACTCTGAACCAGGGAAAATCGGTTTTCGGCCAAGAAGCTCAGCAAAGATGCATCCAACTGACCAAACATCAATGGATGTCCCGTAGTTGTCACAGCAGAGTAGAAGTTCTGGTGCCCTATACCACCGAGTGACAACATACTCGGTCATGAACTGGTTCTTGCTGCAGTTAATTCTTGCCAACCCGAAATCACATATTTTGAGGTCACAATTTGCGTTGATTAGAAGATTCCCAGGTTTCAAGTCACGATGCAGGATGTTAGCAGAATGAAGATATTTCAAGCCACGAAGCAACTGCAGATGAGAACTTTCAATTAGTGAATTCAACCACCAGCTAAGCAGCACAAATGATCATAATCTATAACATCAAAAAGCCCTATAGATGTGCTACCACATGATTGATGTCAGTTATTCAGGAATGACTACAGGTTTAGAAAATCCAGGGTTTTAAAGACTACAGCTTTAGAAAATCAAGGGGAATTTAACAGGCAGATGGGTAAAATGCAACAAAATCAAGAAAACAATTGTTCAAAATTACAGAGACCTTGTACTAAAATCCCTGTAAAAGATTGTCAAAAACTTAAAAACAAGTTTACTATGTGTGTTTTGTGCTCACTGTCAACTCTACAACACTAAACATTCATAAACAGTTGGCAATACAACATTGAACACCATGTGCTTTACTATATCAAAATTAACAAATGTGAAACCAAGAAAATATTATTCAATTACCCCAACAAGGCGCCAAAGATTCATACCTGAAAGAGGAAATACTGGCAGTGATCATTAGACAGTGCTTGAGAAGACTTAATAATCTGGTGCAAATCCGTGTCCATGAGTTCATAAACCAGATAAACATCCTTGAAACTATTCCTATGAGCAGGCATCATGATGTCCTTCAAAGCAATCACATTCTCGTGGTGAAGGTGGCGAAGAAGCTTGAGTTCACGCAAAGTCCTCAGCGCATCAATCCGGTTCTCAAAGGCATTCTGAATTTTCTTTATGGCAACCTTCTCATTGCTCTCTTTATTCACAGAAGAGCACACAATCCCGTAAGCACCGCGACCGATAGGCTTGATTGGCACGTATTTTGAATCAATCTCAAACAGGGTTTGCCACATGGAGAAATAATGCTTCCCTTCAGTCCTGATTCCGTTTGGAGGATCAACAGGAGTAGCCATTTCCTACAAATCAAACTGATTGTTTCAACCAATCATCACAATTCAGAAAATTCCAGTGTTCACTATTGAGTGGTAAGTGCACAGAATCACAAACATACAGTTGTGTAAGGTGTTGTTGGTGTATCATTATAATAATTTCACCCCAAACACAATTAATTAAGAGACACTCGAAAGCTTTCTGACTAACCTACCAAACTAACAACCTAGATCCGTATCAGATTTTTATTTAATTATTCTTTAAGTCTAGAACATGCAGAGATCTGTACCCAACAGAACGTCATGTTGGGAATTTCAGCTTTAAACACAGAAACACACTGGAAAGTAATTATTAATTAACAGAAAGAGAAAGAGAAAAAAAAAACAAGTTATTTACAAATGTAAAAAAACGTAAGAGAAAAGGTTTACCTTTTATTTGAAAAAAAAAAAACTTTATTATCACAGTGACGGTGGGAAAAGATCGGGTCTCATAGGCCCAAAATTTATTGAGAGAAGGGTGAATCGGAAAAAGAGAATTTAAACAAGTTGGAATGCAGAGTGTGTTTGGGACTTCTTAGGTTTTATCAGCGATCGAGATTCCTAAGGTTGTCGCCTCAGATGTTTGGAGTTTCTGAAGGGAACTGCATACCTCTTTCTCTCTCCCTAACAGATAGTTACACACCCGGGTTTTGCTCCAGTACTCGCACCTAGCACTACCTTCTCATTTTTTCCTTCTCTTTCTTTCTTGCATCATCTTTTTGCGTGATGCTCCTTTTTGGCTACCCCATTTCTCGTGTAAAAAATAATTTGATAAATATTGTATTTGGTTTGTTTTGTTCGGCCACTTGATTTTTATGGTTTGAAAATCCTATTTATAGCTTAATCGCAACTAAATGAAGCTATTAATTAAAGTGTAGTTATTTGATTGGTCCACTGCATCATCATTAAAGATTTACCTGGTTATCACGGGGAAGCGTAGCGTGGATACAACGTTAGCGTGACACCGTTAATTTTAGAGTACCTTCCAAAGTGTTTGTTTTTAGATAATTTTTACACGTTTTTCATATGTTCTTGATAAAAATTCATAACTAATATTTGTAAAACTGGTTTTTTGCTCAACTAAATTTGTTTTCAAATAAAATGTGAGTTTTTTTTTCTTTCCTTTAGCAAAACTATCATGGGTTTCTAAAAAATGATAGATAATAATAACAATTTATTTTGAAAAAAGATTTACAGATTTCACCTATTTCTGTGAGTGAATTAACAGGAAGTAGAAGGAAACAAGATTTTATTTATTTTTATTAACCTGTTAATCCTAACTATATGTTAATAGACAAAAAATAAAAATAAAAAATACACATTGAGATAATGAGGCCTCAACGAAGCAAATTTCACTATCAAACTTAAAAGGGAAAAAAAAATATTGATAGACAATGAGATTAAACCAAGAATATTAGAAAACTAATTAAAACCAACCTCAAAACCCATAGAAGAATTCGTATAACGGTGGATCGATCTTAGTGTGTTTAACCTGTATAGAGGTCTCACCCACAAATATAATAAAAGATCACAAGAGGGAAGGTGTGTTTCTCACTTATATAGCTTCTGACAGTCAACAAATCTAATCAAATCTTAGGAAATCTACTATTTACATTTTGAAATTAAAGATAGATCCTTTATCTAAAAAACTGTAAAAAAATAAAATAAAATAATATCTTTATCTTTATAAAGGATAAAATAAATCTAAATATTCAAAAACGCAACTAAAATACCCTTGTTGAAGATTATAGTCTTTCGATAAACACCTGTGTAAATGTATAATAATAATAATAATAATAATAATAATAATAATAAGATATTTCTTGAATAGAAAAAAAAGGATAATAATAAAACGACACGAGTCAAATGATGCTGCCAACTTCTGGGCCTGACTCGTGCGTGGCAAAACGGCAATGTCGTTTTCTCACAAGTGTGGACAAAGTAAAGAAGGAGGACATGAGTGAGTTGAGTTGAAGACAGAGAAAGCTAAAGAAGAAGAGAAGAAGAAGAAGAAGAAGAGGAGGAGGAGGAGGAGGGAAAGATGATATTGCAGTTCTTCGTGCTTTCCCAGAGAGGTGACAACATCGTCTACCGCGACTGTGAGTGCTTTATTTTCTCCTCCTCCCTTCCATTTCCATGATCATTCATTTTCATTAAAAGAATTTCCAATTCAATTTATTTTCTGACGGGGACTGATTTCGAGCAAAGTTTCACCCACTCTGCACCTTATCGCTAGGGTTTCATCTCTCGCTATTTTTTGTTTTATTAAATGAATGCAGATCGTGGTGAAGCTCACAAAGGAAGCGCTGAGACATTTTTCCGAAAAGTCAAGTTCTGGAAAGAGGATGTCGAGGGAGATGCTCCACCTGTTTTTGTAGGTATTTCATTCATTATGTCATTTATCATCTTTTTCTTTCCACATTTATCGAGAATTAATTCCAAAATTTCCAAATATATGTTTCTGGGAATGCATGTTCCCGCAGGGTATGGTAGTTGTTGTGCTTTATGTCTCATTTATAGATTATTGATAAATGGTAAAAATAATTCAGGAAATTTGCACTTTGTTCGTTTTAGTTTTTAAAGGATATTCATTATTCCCCGTTTAGATTCTAAAATTCCTTATGGGTGTTTTCACTTTAGTAAATACATAAGGGAGATGGGAAATGAGTGTCTTTCTTTAAAACTAAAGGTTAGAGAGTGTGTTAAAAAGAGCCTGTTACCAAGCACTTTCCTTGTTTAAAGCTAAAGGGGTCAACGCAACATCTGAAAAGACCTAATTGTGAGTGTAATTTCTCCTAGTTTTCTTAATTTTCCTTCTTATTTAGCTGATCGTTTTGTTTTATGTGCCTTTCTGTTTTCGTAGAATATAGATGGTGTGAACTACTTCCACGTGAAGGTTGCTGGATTGCTATTTGTTGCTACAACTAGAGTCAATGTCTCCCCTTCTCTTGTTTTGGAACTTTTACAAAGAATTGCACGTGTCATCAAAGATTACCTTGGTGTTCTTAACGAAGACTCCTTTCGAAAGAACTTTGTGCTCGTTTATGAATTGCTAGATGAAGTGATTGTAAGTATTTATTTGCTATTCTTGCTTCAACTGATGGTTTGCTTGGGGAAAATACCTGTATATGCATGTAGGATGCAAAAGCATATTTGCCCAAACTTCATGGGTAAAACGTAGGTCCTAGTACCATTGATTGCTTCATTTAAACTTTAGTGATTATTTCTTTCAGTTTTTAGTAGAATGCTGTCTACAACTATTGGCATCCCAAGTCTCCCATGAACAAGTTTCCAATTTTCAACTGTCGATGTACTAAAGTTGACAGGTTGATCAGACAAGAAAGCACACTTTTGTAAAATTACCCTTTAATCTATTTTTAAGTGTCACGTTTTCGGAAGGCAGGGAACCTATTTAATTTGTACAGATGCTTAATAGTTTTAATCTAAACATGATGTATGGATTTTTTTATTTTTTATTTTTATTTTTTTATAGAGAAAACTGAAACTTAATTGTTTACTTGGTTAACATTTCTACGGCTTCTCCAAACCATTTTAAAGCTTGGTAATTTTTGCGTGGTTTTAACTGCTGCATTTTCTGTTTGATATGTTTATACCGAAGCTTATTCGTGCCAGGATTTTGGTTATGTGCAAACAACATCCACTGAGGTTTTGAAGTCTTATATTTTCAATGAGCCAATAGTGATTGATGCTGCACGGATGCCTCCCCTTGGTCCTGCCTCCATTTTCATGGTATGCCGCTAACTATTTGGAAATTCAGTTATTTTCTGCTGGCATATTATTGGTTTTCATGTACCTTTTGTTGACTTGTTACTCCTATATTTTCAGCAAGGGACTAAACGAATGCCAGGTACAGCTATTACGAAGTCTGTGGTTGCTAATGAACCTGGTGGTAGGAAGAGGGATGAGATCTTTGTTGATGTAATTGAGAAAATAAGTGTCACATTCAATTCTAGTGTGAGTATGTTGGTAATCTTTTTAATGGTTTTCTCATGCTGTCTCTTTGATGTCTTCCTTCCCTTTTCCATACCTTAACTGCTACAAAATTTTGAGTTATTTTGATGAGTTCGTTGTTGGAAGCAGGGATTTATACTTACTAGTGAGATAGATGGAACTATTCAAATGAAGAGTTATCTTTCTGGTAACCCAGAGATTCGACTTGCTCTCAATGAGGACCTGAGTATAGGGACAAGTGGTAGGTCAATCAACATTATATTTTGTTCCCCTTGAAAGTTAAAACAATAAGAAACATGTGTACGGTTTCTTTATCATGTTATTTTCTTGGTAACATGTCTGGCATGGCATATTTCTTCATTGTATTCCCTGTACTAATATTTAGATTATTTTTATTTTGAAAATAATTATATATTTAGTGTTAGTATGGGGATATTTTTAGTTGGGTTTATGTATTTGTTGGTCGAATCATTGATGGATGGATAATTTTCTTGAAGAGAATTTGTTGGCTAGTTGATTTTTCGCATCCAATACGCTTTTGCTATGTCTTTTCATTCATTCTTAATCTTGTTCTATCATCTTTAACAGATTATAGAGGTTCAGGTGCTGTGATTTTAGATGATTGTAACTTCCATGAGTCTGTACACCTGGATAGTTTTGATGTTGATAGAACTTTGTCATTGGTAAGTGCATACTACACTAATTTACATATATAGATAATGCAATAGGATGTTGTGCTTTTGAGTCACTTGACTAATTACTATTCCATTGTTTGGTAGGTACCACCAGATGGTGAGTTTCCAGTGATGAATTATCGTATGACTCAACCATTTAAACCACCATTTCGTATTACTGCGTTGATTGAAGAAACAGGAGCTCTGAAGGTGGTTTAGATCTCGCCTCCCTCTAACTTTCCTAGTCTTCATGTAGTTTAGAATGTACTGATAGTCTGCATATTTTTATAGGCTGAAGTGACAATTAAAGTGCGAGCTGAGTTCAACTCAAGTACCAATGCTAGTACTGTTCTTGTACAGATGCCTCTGCCATCATTTACAGCTCGGTATTTACATTGTCTTCACGATTATTGTGCATTTAATTTTAGTCATAGTTGACAGTGATGATTTAGTCTGTGCTCCCTCTTCTCCATAATGAGCTAGTTTAGCTGACTAACAGGCTGATTGGGCTGTTTAATATAGGTTGGGCTGTTTGGTAGATTGTCAATATTTAAATCACGAGATAGAGGGTATATATTAGGTTTGTCATATCAGATAACCTTCAACCCACCTAAATAAATAGAACTCAAATAGAAAGAAAAATTCATCCTGCTTTTAAAAAGATTTAACAAATAACATTTATGTTAGCTGAATCGGTGCAACCTTAACCTTTGAAATAGCCACAGAATCTGTTTCATTTTGCTATCTGCACTACATCAAGCCCAGAAGAAAGACATTAGTGATTCACCACAAAGCTAGAAATCACTAGCTAATTACAGGTTTCCTTTCTTGTCATGCCGGGTTGCTTGCTTGTAATATCTTGTTGCTACCAGTAGAATGGATGGACATAAAACTGCTGGAGATTTTGAAATAGAAAGTATGTGAACATCAAATATGGCATGTGATATCAATACTAACAGCAGCCAGTTTCACCACGCTCAGTTATAATAGCAAACCGTTCCTTTTTCAGCGCTAGTATTTCCACATATAAGCATTCAAGATCAGAGCTTAATGCCCAATATTGGGTGTTTAATCTTAAATCAAAACTCAAAGCATTCAACGTACAAAATGAAAAAAAGAAAACAAGAGTTGTTACTAGGTACACCACTGGTAGTAACGGACTCGGGTGAGTGGCTGGTGGATAAGAAAGAGAAAATGAGATAAGTAGGGAAACCATTAATGTACATTCTGGAGGCTGATTTATTCTTCATGATGCAAATGGGATGGTTCGAATCCGATCTACTGAATATGCTACCTTTTGTTTGTACGCTGTGTGTGTGTTGTAATTTATTGCACATACATGCCAAAATGGTCCATTCTTAACCTTACATCCTTTTGGTAAATTTATTTTCAATTTTTTAGTGTTCATTTTGAGTTAGAACCTGGAGCAGTTGGACACACCACTGATTTTAAGGAAACAAATAAAAGACTGGAATGGGGCCTGAAAAAGGTAATTAGATTGTTTGTTTTCCACTGATAATCGGTATATCTTTAAATACTTATCTGTGGATGTTCTAAAGGTTCCTTCAGTTGATTTATTGGAGGTTAATATGAGTCATAGTGGATGACAATAATGTTTGGTCCATCCTCTTACAGGTTGTTGGTGGATCTGAACATACTTTACGAGCAAAGCTGACGTTTTCACAGGAGTTACATGGTACATTGGTTGCTGATAATTATTTTTTAGCTCATTGTTTCAAAAGGCATTGTTATCCGTAATGAATTGAAGTCTTTTTTACTGAGCACAGGAAATATCATGAAAGAAGCAGGGCCGGTTAGCATGACTTTCACCATACCTATGTACAATGCTTCAAGGCTTCAGGTAAACTGCTAGGGATTTTCTTGAAGCTATGTTTTTTCTGTTACATTTATTTAACAAAGCTAGAAAATGTGTATTGGACTTTTATAGTGCCTTAATTTTACTGCTAATCTATAAATTAATCTTACTATGTCTTTGTTGATTTTTGAAGCTCTTATTACTGGATGCTAAATCGGATAGTGTTATCATCCCTAATGATTTTAGACGTAGATTCAACTTTCCTCTATCATTGCAATTTGAGTTTTGTATCTGGTTTATATGTACTCCCTTAAATAGATCCAAAATGTCATTTTCCGGTGCAGGTAAAGTATTTGCAAATAGCAAAGAAATCAAAAGCGCAGAATCCTTATCGCTGGGTTAGATATGTAACAGAAGCAAACTCATACGTTGCCCGGTTGTAATTAGAATCTGTGCAAAACCAGAAGTCTGAGGTTACTTGCTTTCCAACTCATTGATGTTCATGTATGCTGAATTATTCCATAAAACTACGAGTAACATTTTTAGTTAGTTAACGTCGTTGTTTAATTTGCAATTTGCAGTTAAATTTCGGGGTATGGCAGGATAAGACTCTGCTTATACAAGTCGAAGATGATTTACACGAGCTAATGAAAGACCCGATGGAACTTGAGTTTTTTACTACATAAATAAAAATGTACAAGACAAATTACTGTGCAGGCTGTGATAGTAAAACTGTATAACGTTGAGGACAGACTTGTAAAACTCAAACTTTTATGTAATCTCACTAGTGTTATGATGTGGTGAGCCTCCAAAGTCATTGGCTGGACTAGAGATATTCGTTGGAATGTATATGCGCCATTGAACCTGAGCTGGTTTTTAAGAGAATGCGATTCCCTTGGCCCCGTCGTTTGTCTCCGAGCTTTAAGAAACAGAGTCAAAAAGGAAAAAAGTGAGATGAAACCGGAAAGTCGTTGGCAGCGGCTAAAGTACACACAAAGAGTAAGTGCAGTCCCAATATACTTTTTGTTGGGTCGATGCTCTTTTCTCCTAAAGCATTTTGAAAAACAGACCAATAGAACTTACAAGTCTCGGCACATGATTGAATTTCCAATGCCTTCGACTAATAGGAGTGTATGATCAAATGAAGCTCTTACACATGTCAAGCTTATACCGGCAAAATCCTAAATAAAAAATTATGTTCTTTCACACTATAGAAGATACATATATAGCCCCTGGGTTAAATTGTCCATAAAGAAGAAGAGAGAGCAACTTCAATATTCAATAATATTATAGAGGAAAAAAGAGTTATGTGAAGAGGGCAAACTTAATTTCTTGGTGCTGGCAAGAATTCGCCAGATGAAAGAACAACATAACGTAAAAGTAACTAAAAGGAGAGACTTGAGAGGACTAATTTAAATACAACAAAATTATTGCACATTACAACAACTAATCGTTATATTGAAAAGGTAAACAGCCAACAGCCTTATTACTCGGTTTAGGATTATATTTTACACCTTCCAAAGCCGTAATCTTGTTCTTGCAACTTAGTTCTTCAAACTTAGGTAAAATAAGGTGCGAAGGTTTCATTGTGTAAGCCACGAATGACTATTTAGATTGGGCATAGAGGAGTTGAGCCAACCTAGATCTTATAAAACGGCGTTCCATGCTTTTCTGTCGCCAATAATGTGTCGGACAGACATGTTTGATTGAGGTAAAAGCTACGAAGGATTGGACAACTAACAGTTGTTCTAGCAACAATGTTTGGTTCATGCAAAGCTGTTTGGCGTTAATTCGTAATGCTTTTATTTGTTTAGTTTGAATTAATGCATAGCTGAAATGGCATCTAAGCGTGACAAACAGGTGAAGTTAATAGTCTATACTTAACATGTCAAGGTGAATGATTTAAATCAAGCAGAAACATATTCTTGTTAGGTAGAAGAAATCGTCGGCAGAACAGTGTGGTCATTTAAGTTGTAGTATGATGTTCAGTTTAGTTGATACTATGAATGCATCATTCTTAGAAGTGATGTTACATTATGCACGATCATTTGATCTGATATCATATTCAATGAGTCCATTCGACAGTTACATCAAGTTAGTAATATTTTCATTTAAGATTATATCAAGTTAGATGTTAATCCAAACTCAAACTATTTTAAATAATTTATATTTTTTTTAAACTCAAAATTATGACGTTCAACTAAACATGTACATAGTGTGTTTGGTTTCAAGCGTAATTTTTTTGTTTTTAGAAGTGTTCCTAATCATGTTACCATTCTTATATATACCGTAATCAGCATGAATCTCTCTCTTTTTTTTTCGCTTAATTTGGTCTGTATGAGAATTTAAAAGCATCTCTGGTACTATAATAAAGCAAGCGAGAAGGGTGGGTGCATCTTGTGATTGATATTTTTTATGGAATTCTCTAGGCACCTTTTATACATGGCACACAATAGCTATTTTTTTTAAAATGCAACCTGTTTTTTTATGAAAAAGTTTAGCATTTCTATAACATTAAATGGTGCAATAACTTTAGTATTCTTAAGATTAAAATTTCAATTATTATATATAAAGTTATATTCCGTAGAAAAAAAATGTAGACATAAAAATATCATATCTTTTCGCTAATCTATACGAAGACATTAACGAGTGCGTTACACCTCACTTTGACTTCCTTAATAGAACCTAGCCGCAACATATTCAATAAAGTAATACGTTTATATATTATATTAACCCTCTAAGTCCAATTATGCTTGGAATCAGGAAATGACCTTTTAAACTTTAATGTTATGAAAAATAATCTTTTTACTAATAAAAATATTTCTTACTTGCTTTATTTTTTTTTTCACTTGTAAAGATTGTCTAGAAAATATTTCATTATTTCAGCATAAATATTTAAAACATAACATAAAAAGTTTCATGTGTTGAAAATACAAAACAAAATATAAACATCTTCTCAAAATAATAGATCTCAATTAAAATCTTTTACATTAGAGTTTTCTTTAATGATGCCATTTTTAAGATAAAGTATTAAGATGCCACAAAATCTTATAGTAGTTTCTAATTATTACCCATGCTAATCTTTAGAGCTTGTTATTCACCCCAGATAAAAGTTTGGATGTATCATTTGACCAATAAAAGACTCCCTAAGAATGTAATAAACATGTTCAAGATGTGACACGTTTTGGTTTTTGCGGCTGAGTAACCTAATTTCAACCAGGATAATGGGAATCTACACGTGATCGTATGATAGCCATTTTGATTTATTTAAGTTTCCAGAGACTATCCACTAAATTAGATAATATCAGCCACAAAATACGATTTACCTTCTCTATTATTACTGTTCTTACATCTGTCCAGATACAGATAACTGTTGCTCTCATTCATTCTTTTCCCACTATCAAATTTTATTTTATTTTATTTTACAAAGGCAATGGATTGGAACAACTATACTTATCATTTTATAATTTATATTTTTTATAACTACTCATTTCTAATATATATTTTTAGTAAATGTGTGAAAGTATGGCGTGTTAAAATCATGTGTATGATAAGAAAATTGAATGGATCATTGCTCCCTTTTCCTTTCTGGTAAGAATAAGAAAAGTTGAAAAGTACCGAGCCCTGGACCCTGTCAATTTATAGTACAACTAAATTATAACCTGACAAATTTATGAATAGTGGCGATAATTCGATTTTGAAAAGAGAAAAAAATTGTAGACTAATGAAGTCCATATACATTTGATATTTTAAACAAGTACAGCAGGCGTGTTGAACTTCCAAAATCACCACCATTTACTCTTGCAGACACGTGCTACTCACTTTTCTTTCTGGTTTTAACTCTTCTTTCATCAAACTCAAATACTTATGAAATAACTTCATTCTTATCGATTAGGTCAAGCTTTTGATAAAGGAATAAAGGAATGGGTTAGTGGGTTGACGATTAATTAAAGTGAAATAGTGCAACCCTCTTATCGGCAGAACCTGTGTTGACTTAGCATTTTCCCTTTTTTTTCTGTAATTTTGAAAGGAAATTACAAACTGTGCCAAAGATGTGAAAAACCTGAAAAATAATCTCATCATACCCAAAACCATAATAATACACCCTCTCTGCTTCCGCTCACTATTTTTATTCAGTCATCTTCTTCTCTTTTCTCTTTTCTCACTTCTCTTCAATTCTTCCCATTCCCTACGTATCATGACTAATGATTACATGTTACAATCTATGGAAGCTCCTGATTGCATCTATAGTGGGGAAGCAGTGAGCATTCCCCCAAGTGCTCCTACCCCAAAACATTCTCTCTATTTGTCCAATCTCGACGACCAAAACTTCCTAAGGTTCTCCATCAAGTACTTGTACCTCTTCCACAACTCCTTCAGCTTCGATCTCTTGAAGTCTTCTCTGGGCAGAGTTCTAGTGGATTACTACCCCTTGGCTGGCAGGTTGAGGACCGTCGATCATAACAAGCTTGAGGTGGATTGCAATGGACAAGGTGCTCTCTTTGCCCAGGCTTTCACTCACACCACTCTTCATCAGCTCCTCGAATCTTCCAAAACTCCAAACAAATCTTGGAAGAAGTTCTTGTACAAGGTCGAAGCTCACACCTTCGTCGATGTTCCTCCACTTATAGTCCAGGTCAGATTAACTATTTCTTCCTTCATTTTTCTTAATTCATCAATCCAAATTCCTACCACCAAGTAGTTCATTAGTTCAATCCCTGCTTAATCCTTCCAATCCTCTGTTCATCAACACTTTAATTGTCACACAGGGTATGTAACCCTCTGCATTTAGTGTCCACTGTTTACGTTTAGGTTCAAAGCACTTTGACGTGAAGACGTTGCTAGAAATCTCTCTATCTCTCTATATTATATATATATATATATTTTAAAAAATACTTAAATACGTAATATTTAAAATTTCAATAATTAAAAATGAGGTAAATTCGATAATTTAAAAGTCATATAAATATATAAAAGAATAATTAGTGAATGCAATTTGCAGGTGACGAGGCTGGGTTGCGGGGGAATGATCCTGTGCACGGCGATCAACCACTGCGTATGCGACGGCATAGGCACGTCTCAGTTCCTACACGCTTGGGCACAGCTCACGAGAAAGCCAGAAGGGGAATTGACGATCATGCCCTTCCACTGGCGCCACGTGCTCAAACCCAGAGACCCTGCGCAGGTAAAGTTCCGTCACGCGGGCTACACCGCATCAAACCCCACCCCTCAAGTGGACCTCCTCAAGTTCATACAGTCACAGCCCTTGGTGCCCACGTCCTTCACCCTCACCCCCTCCCACGTCCTTTTCCTCAAGAAACAGTGCGTGCCCTCCCTCAAGTGCACCTCCTTCGAAACAGTTGCGGCGCACACGTGGCGCTCTTGGATTCGCTCGCTGGACCAATCCCTACCGCCCAAACTCCTGGTGAAGCTCCTTTTCTCGGTCAACGTCAGAAAAATAGTTGACCTTCCGCAGGGGTATTACGGGAACGGATTTTTGCTGGCGTGCGCTGAGAGCAGCGTAGAGGAGTTGGTGGAGGGTAACCTGCGCCACGGAGTGAAGCTTGTGCAGGAAGCTAAGGCGAGGTTGAGAGAGGAGGAGTATGTGAGGTCAATGGTTGACTTGTTACAGGACAAAACGGTAAAAACGGATCTTTCGACAAGTTTGGTTATTTCGCAGTGGTCTAGGTTGGGGTTGGAAGAGGTGGATTTTGGGGAAGGGAAGCCTTTGCATATGGGTCCTTTGACCAGTGATATTTACTGCCTGTTTTTACCGGTTGCCGGTGACGTCAATGCCATCAGAGTGCTGCTGTCTGTCCCTGAAACCATGGTGGAACGTTTTCAGTATCACATGATGAGACCAAGTTGGGAAGAGAAACAAGAGCATGGATTCTTCTGAAAAACCTTTATTCGCCATGCATGCGTACTCCAGTTTCAGTGTGTTCAACGTGGATACATCCATATAATAATAGAAGAAGGAGTTTGTGTTGTTTTTTACTTTGATGGTTTTAGGGGGCAGTAATTAATGATAACGTAGTTTTACCTGGTGGCTTGGAGGAGAAGATGGTTAGTGATGGTGAAAGACAGGTTGATGTGCATCCTATCCTCTTCATTTTCTACAATGTTGTAGGGCCATAGACTCCGTGATTTCTCACTCTGATTTCTGATGGACGCGTCGGTACTATGGTCCCCCACACATTATGTTTCAAATTTCACAAACTAAAAATCAATTCAACTTTTGTTTAATAACAGTGCCAATAGTTACTTCATTTTTGCAGTGATGAACTTTATCAGACTTTGATATCTTCTATGTATAAATCAGTATGAGAGTGGTGTATCAATGTCAGTGTGTGGATAACAAAATTACTTTTGGTGTAAATTTTAGTACTTTTTTAGTGGGGTCTTTTCATCGTGTGCTGAAATGAGAAGATTTCAGAGGATGGTACTTCAAAGTTCAAATTTTAATTAATTTATCAAGTAATAAAAACGTTGCATATGGATATTTGGATCTTGTCAAGTAAAAGAGAGGGAAAGTATATATGGTGATGAATGATTTAAGTGAAAACTGTTTGTGTAGAATAAATACTGAGATGTTTCACTTAGACATATTATTTCAGTTTGGTATAAATATAATAAAATGTCCCATAATGTCATGTCAAGATGATGGAACCCAGGTAAGGAGTGGGGACATGTAGATCGATAGTTCAGTCATGAGATTGCCATAAATCACGAGAAGCTAAGAGGTCCATGTGATTTGAGTTGAGTGGGTGGGATCAGTGTCCCAAGATCTAATTAAACCCATCATTCGAATCCTAAACCATAAAGGGAAACTTTACTGTTCTAATCCCTCCCACATGATCATCTTGTTTTACTAAATTTTTCTTAAGAGAGGAACATTTATCAAAACAAACGAATGAAAAGTTATCTTTTGGTTCATTAAACCATTATAACTCACCATAATGAAAAGTTTAAGTAATATGGCAAACCATGATTGCTTATGTAATTTTTCTTTTACATCTTTATAACTTTGAAAGCAAATAAAGTTTAGGAAGTATTGGAAGAAAACAAATGATTGAAAAAGGAATGAATGAATGATGGTGAATATATAGAATTAGCATTAGGGAGGCCCAATGGTTGAGGAATGCAAAGGATAAGATCATGGTTATGATTGCAGTAGAAGGACAGGTTGAAGAGTGAAGGCACATCATCTGGATTGAGTATCCAAATGGGAATCATCCTCTGTGTTGTGTGCTTTGATTTGATTGATGATATGCTTTGCACTTTCTTCCTCTAATTATTCCAAACCCTACCTCATCGATCCTCTCTTCTGTGGAGTGAACAAGATATCTTTGTCGTTTCAATTATATAGATATAGATGTACACATAAACAAATAGAAGGTGCTTTTCTGATCTTGCACCTCATGCTCTTCCAATCTTTTTCACAAAAGTGGCAGAAAATCTGTCCAACCAAACCTCATTAACGGTAGCTAAAAGTGCCAATTCAAGTGCTACGCAACCTCCACTTTCTAATACAAAAAACGTTAATCCATTTATTCTTATCAAAATCTATTCAAATTGCTTCTCTATATTTTTCTTTGTTTAACTATTTTTCAAACAAGTCAAGAGAAACTAAATATACAAAAACATAGGATAAATTACACTCGCAATCAAAAAAAAGTTTTAAATTCGAACAACCTTGATTGAAAAAGAAGACTCCAAAGTAGTCATTAAAAGTTATAAAAAAAACCACTTTACGATTTTGTTATCGTAAGATAAATTTACTAACTTTTATAATGGTTTTTTTACGGATGGATGACATAAAAAGTTTGTATACTTGCACTCGTAAAAATATTTTATATCGGTTTCTTTAACATTAAATTATATTATTCTCTTTTATCTTAAAATTTTTACTTTTCTTTTATAAAGATCAACATATTAAACGTTAATTTATTTTGACATAAAGTAATATTTATGGCTAAATTTCTTTTTTTATTACTATCAATGTTATTAAAAACTAGTTTTAGATTTTAAAAGATAAAATAGAAATTATAATCGAATTTTCAAATGTAATTTTATATATATAATCATATATTTCAGTTCCTGATGATTTAAAATCGACAAATTCGGAATTTAAAACTGAGCGTGTTAATTTTGAAGGTTGTTTATGAAAGAAAATAATGTTTTAGATTACTATTTTATAGTTATTCACTGCTACATTAACAGACACATTTGCTTTTACGTAAACTGAAAATTAATATAATCAAAAGGGTTGGACACAAGTGATTAATATCTTCAACCTAAAGTTGAGCATTCTGTCACTATCCGAATTTGATCATAGAGCAAGCTTTTTTCAGAAGACTTGAAACACGGTTACTATGTCCATAGAAAAAAAATCTTTATATATAACGTTTAAATTACACTGAGGAGAGAGATGAAATACGAATTTTTAAATTTATTTTCCAATCCTTATAGAAACAAGAAAATTAGGAAGAAAACAACTAGGCCGTAAATCATTATTATCATATAAATCCTCCTGTTAAAAGAAGTTATGCAGAGAAGGTTTGGTGAAATTTATAAAAAAGTAAATTCTTACAATTTATTGTGACGAATTTTAAAATTATATTATTAATAAATTCTCAATCACTGTAAACTTTTATATTAATTTTTTTTACACAAATAAACCTTGAATATGATACTATTTACAATAAAGACATAAAAATGTCATCATTTCAGATAACTGTGGCATTATTTGACTTAGATAATAAGCAAGATTCCTAGCTTTTGAAATAATAACTCAGGTGTAGTCATAATATCCAATCTTTAAATATTTTATAATTTAACACACTAAAAGAATACACATTTTAAGAAACAACTTTACACGCACATGAAGCTATGATTTATTTATTTATTTTACTGAACTGTGACTTGGGTTGATGAACACTTTCTGAGGTTAAAGCATACTGAAACAATTATTTATTTGTTTATGAAATATATATTTTATTTCATATTTGGGCAATGCGATGTATACGTCACTATAATGTACTGCCACAACCCCACCCAAACTTTACGCTCGCGTGCCACAATCTTAGATTTCGCTGTTACTGTTCAATTCAAAAATGGATGAATTAGCTTAATGATAATCTATTAAAATCACAAAATGGGTCTCCAATTGAATCAATTTAAACATTACAAAATCACTTAAAAACGGATCAATTATTTTTATTAAAAATTGTTTATACTGTTATTTTTTCCTTGAAATAAAAAATGTAAAATTTGTTTTATCTTCTTTAAAAAAAACTTTCTATTTAAAAAAATAATATTATGTATTGTTCAAGATCAAGTAATAACTTCAAAATACAACTCTTTAAGGTTTTTCAAAAGTATTATAAGTTTCAAAGTGTATTTTAAATCTTAAAAACTTATAAAATATACTTTTTAATTTTTAGTATACTATTAAACTATGATATTATATTTCTCTATACTATTTTGTTAATGTCGGTTCAACCATTGATTTCACTGATAAACTTCGAACTAGTGCTCTCAACGATTATAATTTTTAAAACATAATTTAATCGGGATGTAATGTATTAAAAAGAGTTCTTCAGATTAATTTAAATTTTAAAAAATATATTTGAGTAGTGTGAAAAAAATAATAATTGAAAATAGATAATATCTTTTTTTAAAAATATAGCATCTATTT
>Ga0123340_1001686_pt1 | contig 18794 bp, 13 predicted proteins | sample SirMexnodulemix_FD_89961 | JGI IMG/M metagenome (GOLD analysis project Ga0123340, IMG submission 89961) | Root nodule microbial communities of legume samples collected from Mexico - Siratro Mexico nodule mix | ecosystem: Host-associated > Plants > Roots > Nodule | place: Mexico: Nepantla... | reverse complement strand
TTTTTTTTTTTTTTTTTTTTTTTTTTTTTTTTTTTTTTTTTTTTATTTTTTTTTTTTTTTTTTTTTTTTTTTTTTTTTTTTTTTTTTTTTTTTTTTTTTTTTTTTTTTTTTTTTTTTTTTTTTGTGTTATGTTCTCATATTATGACTTTATCAAGTTCTACCTTGTGCATATTCAATAGTACCTTTCTTTTTGAGTGATCCATGTGAAAAACAGGTCAAAACACAAGAAAGGAGCGTTGAATTGCGTTTTAAATTTTTGCAAACTATTGTTTGATAATACGATTTTAATTGATAGACGATCTGTCAAAAGTCTTTTTCAAACAATTTGGTTCGTACAACTTTGATTCTATTAGTTAGTGCAACATGATAGTATGTAATGAACAAAATTAAAGGAAAGAAAGATTTACACTATGATTTTTATACTACTTCATTTGACAGTGCAAATCACATCCGATTCTCAATCAATTGATTGAGTTACTGTTACAAGTTGCAATCTAAGTATTATTTGGAACAAAATCACTTTTGGGTTAATAATATTACACAATCACTCCTAGCTAAAAAGTCGAGTATTATTTGAAACTCAGCCACTCCTGGTTAAACAACCCAAGTATTTTTTGAAATTTAGCCACTCTTGACTAACTAAATGAGTATTGTATGGAACACAATTGCTCTTGGTTAAGACAAAGTATTGTTTGGATAACAATCACTCCTGGCTAAACAAACTACGTGTGTATAAAAATGTGATCAAACATATCACAGGGGTTTGCTCATCACTGTTAGGGTCTTAAGTTGTATACGAAGATAAGAATTTTTTGTAGTTTGTTACTTGTTGAGTCAGCATTTAGTTATACTTTCAGTATCTTGCTATCAATACTTACTGCACTAAAAATAGATTCATTTCTCTATTTATATTTCAAATCAATGCACTACAATGAAAATTTTTATTTGACATGGTAGTATATAAGCAAGGAACAACACTAGTAAGTTGTTCTTATGACTGGGTAACGATATGCAAATCAGGAAACTGATAAAAGGCATATGATCCAACATATCGAGGAACCAAAAACTTTATTGGATGCCTAAGATTTAACAAAACAATGGTTATAATGAAATTCAAAATAAACGTTGTTGGCTTAAGCAAATTTGCTAAAACTAATTAAGTTTTTAGTAATGGATGTAACATATAAGAGATTAGTGAGAAGAAAAGTTGTGTAGAGAATTTGTGATGAAGAGAGTAGAGAAGAATCAGAAGGCTTAATTGTTAAACCTTGTCCATTGCTAATGAAGAAGATATGGTAAGAACAGGTGTTTGTTGATTATTTGAGAGGCATTAGTTACACGATATGAAGCACCAAATCAAAAACCCAATTTTGCAAACTAACTTGATCATTATTAGTAATCATAACTTGTGGATTTTTGGAGTGATCAAATTGCTATGGATTACAAAAAGATTTTGATGTCTCCTGTTTATGAAGAGGTGACTGTTGCCAGGTACAAAAGTTAGACACTGCATTTCCTTGCAATGAAGGTGACTACATAGCATATTTAGACCAATATTGAGATGGCTGAAATTGAGGATTATAGCGATTGTAGCAAATGAGAATTGTATGACCAAACTTGACATTGAATTGAGCTACGACCACCATGTCCTCTTCCATGTTTAGAACGATCATATCTTCCTTTATAACAACCACAAAATTCATTGTTTTGTAGACATGTATTATTGTTGTCAAGTTGAATAGGATAATCAATGCAGAAATATTGATATTGTATAGGCATTGAGCAACATTTATAGATGGAAAAACTGTAGAATCTAATATAGTTCTCATCTTTTATTTCTGTTGGTGCAATTCATGAGCTAGAATTTTGGGAGACACAACAAAATGATGCAACCTATGTGCTTTAATAACTAGTTTGACTTGTTAATGGAATAGCAAAAAATCTGTCATCAAGTTTCTCTAAAATGTGGGAAAACATGATCGGAGTTGGTAGTGGAATAAAGATTATAGAACATGAAGTTACATGTTAGAACTAGAGAGAGGGGATTGAATAAAGTTGATTCTGAAAAACATTTTGAAAACCTTTCATAAGTACCTATCAGAACAAATAGAGGTCATTTAATTGTTTTATAAATAACATTGACAAACCATTTTTATAAAGGGATAACCAACAAATGATATACAAGAGAAAGAAGTAAAACAATAATACATAATTTATATTGGTTCACCCAAAAAAGGCCATGTCCAATTCTCCTAGGCTAAACAATGGGTTCAACTATTCAAGATAAATTACAAGTATTATCACTGTCGCTTTTGGCTTACAATCTAGTATACAAAGTTACTCTTGGCTATTTGGTACACAAGTCTCTCCAGTCAAATTACATAAAGCCACTCCAGACTATACAATAATAAATTTGTTTGATAGAAGGTTCACACTCTCTAGAGTAAATATGAAATTCGCTCTTTTCCTTGCTTGTAGAGAATTACTTCACATACAAGTGAAGGATTTAAAAAATAATCTCTCCCTCGAACTTAGTCATCTGGAAGACAAACTACTATTCTTGCACTTAAGGCTTCTAGCACTTTTCACTTGTGTGTATAATGTTGATGATGTCTTTCAAGACTTTTCTTCTTATGTTTGCCAATGTTCTTGTGCCTATGGTGTCGCTGCATGTTCAAGCTTTTCTTAGAGGGTCATGTCTTTCTTTTGATATCCTTTGACTTATTGTACTTAGAGGTGATTTGAATACTGGATTGAACGCTTACCATTAAGCCAAAAGGTATAGTTGATAGTCAAAGCACAACTATTTTTACTTTAGAGAGTAATAGTCCAAGGGCCAAGATTTGATTGTGACTTGTCCTACTTGGTCTACACCATAGGACAATTGATGCCACCTACAACAATCTCCCTCTCAGCAATTGTCCTACCAAGAATCAAACTCATGACCTTGATTTGATATCAATTGTTGGATCGAGTGCTTATCACTAAGTCAAAAGCTATAATTGATAGTCAGAGTGCAACTTTTTTCTGCTTAAGAGTGTAACAACCCAAGCGTTACTATTAGATTGTGGCTTGACTCACCTAGCTTACCATAGGACAATTGATACTACTTGCAATATAGAACACATTTCTTTTTCTTTGCAAATGACTTTGTGCCATTAACAATACAAAAGGGAGATTTTACATGTTTTTAGTTGGTACTTGTGTCAATATGTTCATAAGATAATCGTTTTGAGTCTACTGTAAGAACTTAGAGGATATAACATCCTAAGGATGTATCTAGTGCAAAACACTTTTCAAGTTGCATCTATTTTACTTGACTCTTGTCGTTTGAGGATTGATGCTAGCATAAGAGACGTTTGTTGATAGGTGTTACATCAGGGTTGTCTAATCAAGGTCTCTACAAAGATCGTTTATTCTTCATAGTTTCTCGTCTTAAGTTGCAAGCTAGAGAAGTTCTTGATCATCTTTTCTTGATTTTCTTCTTACTTCTTTGTGTTGCATGCTTCTGACGCTTCATCAAACTAGAGAAGTTCTTGGCATCTTCTCTTGATATTCTTCTTGCTACTTTATGTTGCAGGCTTTTGACTATTCAACAAACTAGAGAAGTTCTTGAGCATCTTCTCTTGATCCTCTTCTTGCTTCTCTTTGTCTTTTCTTCTTGCTTCTTTATGTTGTAAGCTTCTCTGGACATGAAGAACACAGATATTTGTAGAAGATGTGATTGTCTAATGCTTCCTGTTTACCCTTGTATTCACTGATACTTTTGAAAGGCTTCATCTGATTTTGTAGCATCCATCATCTTCTTTGAGGAGGTTGTCTAACCTGACCTTGTCTACATTGTCTTTGTACTTTAGTCATGACTAATATCTAGAACCAAAGACGTGGTATAGATCATGATTAAGCTTCTTGCATACTAGATAATTGTATTAGACACACTAAAATTGTCTTGTTTGTTATCAACGGTAAGACTTAAGATACTAAAGACTTGCATCTTATATTATCTTAACTCGTCTTTGCCTTAACAGAACCACTGTCAGTTATAGTGGTATGGGATTTGTAAGGGTGTTGCCTGAGCAACTGCAAGCGGCCAGGGAGAAAAGGAAGTGGAACATTTTCTGAAACTGTGGATCATTCTGCTCTTGATATATCATATTGAATGAAAACTGATACTAAAAATGAATGTGCATATACAAAGAAAGAGTTGTAATTCTATGTTACAGAAACTTTTATGTAGACCAGAGAATTACAATTGTTATGAAGGAAAAACAGAAAAGTCAGTTATAATTTGACAGAAAACAGAAAAGAGAGCTTGAGAGGGAGTGTTATTGTATCTTATCTTTATTTAAACAAGGGGAGTTGGAAATATTGCATGGCTATTATTTAGGGATTCCTGATGATTGTATCCTTATTTAATTTAATTATTTCATTATTATATTTTAATCAGTATGTGTGTGGGATGAAACACAATTTATAAATCCTTCAATTTTTTTTCCTTTCTATACATTATTTTTGGACATTAACTGAATTCTTTGTGACTAACCAGGGTTCGAGTGACATTGCCTCTGTAAAGTTGAAAAATGTCATGCTTGTTAAAGCATTACTCGGAGCTCATGATATATTACTTGACGAACTACAAAAACTTAGCAAAGCAGTTGGTCAAGCTATTGATATTTCAGAGGTTGTTCTGTCCAAAAGGAACAGTATCAAATTAATAAATTTTGTTCCTCAATCTGATCAGTTTACAACTGAAGTTGAAATTTCAAGTCAAGAACAGCCACAAAATGGTCCCAAGGTCCTTAAGCTTTATTCATCAGAACAAACTTTTGCAACTGAGCTATTCCTTTTAGATCACTCTCTAATATTTTATTAATTAAATGGTCTCTCCTTATGCAGGGACGAAATAGAGCTCTAGCTTTGGAGAATGCTGAAAAGCTTCGTTCTTTGTCAACGAGAGAGCTGTTGAACTGTTATCATTCAGTGGGAAATCAATTGTTGTATTTATGGAACATATTTCTAAAGTTCCACAGGTTTGCTTTTTAAAGGCTATGATTCAAAAGTTTGGTTTTGTTTACTCAGCTTCTAATATGCAAGTATATATAAGGTTCAGCTGCCCATTTGATCAATTATGGAACGTTTTCTAGGGGCAGATGAATGATATTTCTGTTCCCCTCGTTCAGTCTTTTCTATATTTCGTTTCAGATTATATTTTTGCATACAAATCCACAATCAGTGTTTCACATGCCATTCATATAGCGTGAGAATGTCCGAGTTAACTGTGACAATTATAGTTAGTGTCCCTTTTCATTACCCATGCATGAGAATAATCATGAAACATTACTTTGTTTAATCAACTATAACATTCTTGTTTCTAGGGACAACAAAATAAAGATTCTAGAAATTTTGCGGGATACATGGGCTAAGGATCGAAAAGCTGAATGGTCAATATGGATGGCGTACTCCAAGGTTGAGTTGCCTCATCATTATATAAACAGTGAGAGCGATGAGTCTTCCCATCGTGCAGCAAACAAAAGAGTTTCTAGTATGTGGAAGCTACCTGATGAGGTAGGTACTTTACTATTACTTTGTAAAATTAATTTTAGTGCAAATAACTAAAAGCATGATCTTTTTTTCCTTAAATCATACAGCCTCCTCAGACTGCTGCTACACGGGCAGAACTTCATAGAAGAAGCATAGCACAAATGAGGGTAGTTATCAACTCATGAATTAGTAGCTCCTCTTTCTTCATTTGCATATGTCCTATGAACGGATTCCATCTTTGCAGATTAACAGCCGGTCAATTCAAGACATGAACATATTTGAAGATCCTTCACACATACCAATTGTGTTTGTTGAACGTGTGATGAATGCACCACACCGAACTATCAGTGATAATTCATACTTGAGAAATTTAGGACTTGTAAATTCACCTAGCTCCCAAACTGGACTTAACTTGGACTCTGCAAACAAGATATCTGCTCCAGAAAGTAGTACTCGTGTGTTGAAGATTGTTGTCTTTGTGCATGGGTTTCAGGCAAGTCCTACACTTGTGCACTTTTAGGAATTAATACTGAATTTTTTGTGTCTTAGTTTGTTGGTTTGTCCAACTTATTTTACAAACCTTGGGTCAAGAGAGAACCAATAGTTGGCTGAGCTTGAAGAAGCCAGCAAACCAAAAAGCCAAACCTCATTATAAAGGGTTTTTTGGCATAATAGTAAAAGTATTATTGAGTTTGTTTAGAGTAGATTGCATATTTCCTTGTTTTCTGCTTTCCAAATTTCCGTGTGAACTAGGTGTAGAGAGAAATTGTATATATTCATGTCATAGAACTCTCGTCTTTTAATAGGAAAATACATAGCATTATAGTGGGAAGGGCGGAAGCCCGTATACAAAATATATTTATAATATATCTAATACTCTCTCTCAAGTTGGAGAATATAAACATATGCACCGAGCTTGTTACTTATATAATCAATCTTTGGCCCCACAATGGTTTGGGGGAAGATACTATCATTGGAATTAACAAACTAAGTGGTAATGTCTCCAAATAAAATATTTTCTCGGATGAAGTAGCATTCTATCTCATTATGTTGTGTTCTTACGTGAAATACGAGATTTGAGGCAAAATGAAGAGGAACATCTTTATCACAAATGAGAGACATGTGTGTAACTTTCCCAAATCTCAATTCTTTAAGTAGCTATTTGAGCCAAATAAGCTTACAAGAGACATAATCCATCACTCTATTCTATGCTTTTCCATAAGATCTTTCCACCACATTCTGCTTCTTGCTTTTCTAGGAGATCAAGTGCTTATCAATAAAGACACTATCTAGAAGTCGATTTCTTGTTAGTAAGTGAATTTGCCCAATTTGCATCTGAGTATTCCACGACTTGAGTATGATTATTGTGTCGATATAGCAAACCTTTTCCTGAGGCCCCTTTAATGTACTTTATTTTTGTGAATGATTGCATTCCAATGTCATGTAGCAATTGTGCCAACCTCTATCAAAAACAAGTTTCCTAATATGACAACCTCTATCAAAAGCAAAATCAACTGCATAAACAACTCCACGATTTTAGCATGAATTGATGAATAAATCCAAGGAAATTAGAAATTGTTGTGTTGTCCTCAAAAAGGCCTCCACAAACGGCTAGGCAAGGTACACTTTTGGCTACCCCATCTATATTACATTTCCACCAAGAAAAGGAGGGGCCTTCCACAAAAGAAAAATTATTTTTGGGCCAATACTAGGTTTGATATTAAAGTTAAAATGCTTAAGAATATTGATGCGGAAAAATGGGAAAAGGACTGTTTTTGATATTCAGTTTGGGAAAGAACAGTTTGGGAAAGGATATTAACGCCACACTCAAGAAAGATGAGAAGGTGAGTGATAAGTCATAGGGTTGATCGCCACAAGATACCCTGATAAAATCAGATTTGAGTTATTCTAAATCAGAACACCATAAATTCTCAGAGGGAAAAACTCAATTTTATTCCAAAATTCATCTCTTATTACATTTCTGAGTACATCCTTTTATAGGCCAAAATAACTAAGACTTTTCTAAATTCTATATTAATCCTGACATACCAAAATACCTAAGACTTTCTAGATTCTATATTAAACCTAATACCCACTAGTAATTAATCTTCATTAGTTGTTTCTATTTCTTACTAAATATATCATTATTTCTCACATGAGAATATGAATGATTCATCTTCTTATAGTCTTTTTTTTCCATGTGACTCATTCAACCACTTAATTAAAATACATAATAAAAAAATTACAAAAGAAAATCCTAAATTATATTTATCCCCTGAAGATCATATCATTTGGTATCAGAGCTCTGATACCAACTGATGCGGAAATATAGGGGAAGGACCGTTTTTTATGTTCAGTTTGGGAAAGAACAGTTTGGGAAAGGATATTAATGCCACACTCAAGAAAGATGAGAAGGTGAGTGATAAGTCATGGGGTTCATCGCCACAAGATATCCTGATAAGATCAAATTTGGGTTCTTCTAAATTAGAACACCATAAATTCTTAAAGAGAAAAACTCAATTCTATTCCAAAATTCATCTCTCATTACATTTCTGAGTACATCCTTTTGTAGGCCAAAACAACTAAGACTTTTCTAAATTCTATATTAATCTTGACATTGCAAAATACATAAGACCTTCTAGATTCTATATTAACCCTGACATGCCAAAATACCTAAGATCTTCTAGATTCTATATTAATCCTAATCAAACATATTGGAATTCATAGTAGAAGAGAAAAAATTAACAATTAAACTTACCTTGTAATAAACCTTATATTTAACCTTAAGGCATACATTGATTATCAAACCAAATAAATAGAATCCATAACCAGAAAAAATGGCTATTTGTACAAACAATTTAATCAACTTACCCCAATTCCCATCAAAAGCTTTCATAATAGAGACACTATCAAGAAACCTCAAGTCTATCATGTAAATGAGAACTGAGCGAAGACCATAACTTTAAAGCAAAAGGACATAATAGAAAAATATGTTCATCAATAGATTTAACCTCTTGTTCACAATATGGAAACTTCTTATTAAGTTATCATCAACGACCAATTTGTTTTGTAATAATATCCATTAATTCCAAGTATTCTTACGTAAACTAGAACTAGTAGTCTCAAGGGCAAGGTTATAGGCTTATTTCAGTCACTTACCACTCAGGGCACATTTCCATAATCTCTTATCAGGTAAATAATATAAAGGGTAACTTCGTTACATGTTGTTTGTGCCACATTTCCATCCTTAGCATCAATAATATCCCTATTACTTGCATGAGCTTTTGAATAGCCTTTCTGAAAACCTCTCTTGCAATACAGAGAAGAGAAAATAAGGGATCACCCTAGCACACTCCCCTTTTGCAGTGACTTTTCTGTTAAGAGAATGACAACTTAGTTTTTCAAAAATGATTCTCATCCAATTGTCTAAGACTTTATTTAAAAACTCTAAACTAATTGTGAGAGTTTGATTGTTGCAAATAGAGGTGATAAGAATGTAAGGTGTAATTGTTATCAATAAAATAATTCTTTATTTCCTTACATATTTCAATTTGGTATCAAAGCTCCCGATCTTGGGAGTTCTATTTTTGCTGCCTCATAAATAGTTGACGCGTCATTTTCCGCCTTAATGATGCTGCCATTGAGGATAGTGGTGGGCCGAAAATGTGGGCTCTACTCAGATGATTACAACTTTGGTATTAGAGATTGGTTAAAATTAATATATCTGGCTCACACATGGCCAAACATTGCTCATGCAATGAGTGTCATCAACCAATTTATGTATCTATTGAAGGGATTTCATCTTCAAGTTGCTTATAGAATTCTACATTACTTGAAGGGTAGCCTTAGAAAGGGAATATTATTTAAAAGAGAAAGAAGACTAACTCTTGAAGGCTACACTAGTGTAGATTATGCAGTTCTTTTGCTATCAACAACTAAATATTGTACTTTTCTAGGTGTGAACTTAGTGACATGGAGAAGTAAGAAACAAGTGTTGTGGCAAGATCATCGGCTGAATCAGAATTTAGGTCCATTGCAAAGGGTTATGTGAGTTATTATGGCTAAAAATTATCTTAGATGACTTGAAGGTTAATTTGGACTAACCCATGAAGTTCTATTGTGATAATGAGTCAGCAATAGACATTGCATATAATTCTATTCAACATGACAAGACAAAACATATTGAAATAGATAGACACTTCATTAAGAAAAAATTAGAAGTTTTAGGATGCATGTCATACATTCTGTCCAAGCAACAGGTGGTCGATGTGCCAACAAAAGGACTCAATACCTCAAACTTCCATGACCTCACAACCAAGCTAGAACAAAGTATATTTAATTCTCATCTTGACAGGGCGTATTGAAATATGGGTATGAATATAGCACATTTATTGTATAATAAATATAGATTTGTTTGTAAGAAATACCTAAAACTAAGGAATTGGGATTAGGAGTTTATTATGGTGGATCTGCTCCTAATTTAGAGTCTTTATTTCTATAAAAGTATTTCCTTTATTTTAGGAGATTTATGTCCTTTTATTAGGATTTCGTTTCTCTTTTAAATACCCATGTATGGTTTCTTTTTGGGATCAAGAAAAGTAATTCCATAACTATTGCTTACTGTGTACACAATTTTTCTCAGTATCGTTCCATTTGTCTTCGATTTCAATAGATACGAGTTTTTAGGTTCCTTTGCCAAACAAGTTCTCTTTGTGAACTTTTAATGTTCAAGGTGAAATTCAAGCCCTTGGATCCTAATGATCTTTCAAATGTGACGGGTCTCTACAAGTTTGACGGGCGATATTATTTGTAGTGGAGCCAATACACTTAGAGGATTCTCAAGGGATGGTAAGATTCACATCGGTGGCGGAGGACCAGGGTCAAATGACTCTAAATTTGTGATAACGAAGATTCACTGATCATGAAGATTCATTGATCATGACTTGGATTTGGCATTCCATGTCTTTACAAGATGCCTGAGATCTAAGTAATGAAACCACCATAGGTGAGGAAGACTAAGAAGACAAATTCTTTAGCAAAGAAATATCAAAGAACGAAACAATCTACTTTGACTCTAGAGCAAGAAAAATTGTTTGACTCGAATCCGAGGATCCCTGAAGAGAATAATGAAGAGGTAACTGTTATCGAAAATTTACCCATTGCATTGAGAAAGGAAAAAAGATCATGTATTTAATATCTTATTTCTCAACATGTCTACACTAACCACCTCTCAATAAACATCAAACTTTTATTGTTATTATTGAAGCCACAACAATTTTTACCTTAGTCCAAGAAGCCATGAAAATTGAATATAGGACACGAGAGAGGAGATAAATGCATTAGAAAGAAACTGAAGCAGTTCTCAAAATTCTTTAGTATTTCAAGTCAAGCTTAGGAAAGGGGGCTACTATTGAAGAAAGAAGATGCTTTATCCCCAAACATATATATATTCACAAAATTTGTGTAGGTTCTGACAAAAAATCTACCACTAGATAGGGTATCTCATTTTAGTGGAGAAGTAGAATTTTGAGTCCTAGCTCAAGGTATGTGTTAAGGACTTTGGATAAGAATCATACTAGATGACTTTAAGATAAGGGTTGTCGTATTTTGATAACAAGTCAGTCAAGGACATTGCCACGGTCTAGTATAACATTATAGGACCAAACATATTGAAGTTGACTAAAACTTCATTAAAGATAATCTTAACAAAGGTCTTGTAGTTACAACCCATGTTCCTATAAGACTTCAAATAGCAAAAATTTTCCAAGAACTTATAGGCAAGTTGGAAATGATGGACATTCATTTACTAACTTGAGGAAAAGTGTTTTAAATAACAAATTGTTAGGATAAAATTATGCTCAATATCTCATATTGATTAGGAAAAATATTTTTAAAATTTTCCTATTCATTTATACATATTTTTATTTGTTTATTTCAGAGTGTTTGTTTGACATGCAAAAGAAGAGAGAGAAAAAATATTTTATTAATTACAATCATGATAATAACATTCTCAACTCTGATTGTAACAATTACACTCTTTTTAAAAAGGAAATAAAAATTAGCTAAAAAGAATGTGTTAGTAGGATATTGTGTACTGCAAGAAGCTGTTAGAAGATTCTAGAGATCTCTTTGTAACCATTACTTTAGGGTTAGAGTTCTTTATATATAGAGGCTAATGTACTATTTCAAATCAATTAATTGAATAAAAAATTCTTCTTTCAATTAGATTAATCCTTTTCAAGTTGGTATCAAAGTCCCCGATCTTGGGGCTTGCTTCCACATTTCTTCTTTACCATCTTAGTTACAGTTCCTTTTAAAGGTTGCATAAAGTGAACTCAACTTGTGGTTCTATTAGTGCTATTTTTGCTGTCGAAGTTGTTGCTGTCAGGTGAAGCTGTCTACCGGAGCCATCGTTGAAGTCGCTATGTCACTAGAGCTATTGTCACCACTGTCATTGGAGTTGTTGCCACCATTGTCATCGGGGTTGTTGCTGTCGAAGCCTACAATCAAATTGAGAATCTCACCATGAGATTTGCCATCCTCCAATATGAAACTATTTTGTTTTATTTGTCTCACTGTTCTTTGCTTATTTAGGAGGGGGATTAGGAATTCCTACTTATTTTAGCATGACAATTGCACTGATGACAATCGCCTTAGTGGTTAGAATTATCTCTAGTGGGCTCAATTTATTATACGCACGTTAAAGAGTACGGGTAGACTCAACCATATTGAAGGAGATGCCATAGCTCAAGATAACCCTAACTTTCAAATTTGGGACAATGATGACTCAAATTATCACATTGTTATGGGGATCCATGACTATAGAAATCTATAAAAATTATACTTTCCATTCCAGTGCCCATGAAATGTGGGAAGACCTTGCAAATACTTAGTCCATGTGACATTACATCTCTACTTGTTATGAGTTAGAAAGCAAAATCTTTGGTTCTAAGCAGGGCACTTTCTTTGTTAAAGAATATTATGAAATTTTCAAGGGTATGTGGATGTAATTGGACTAGTATAAAAATTTGAAGCTTGAAAATAGTAGAGATAATGTTATTGTTGCTTAGTTCGTTCAACGATCTCGGCTATTTAAGTTCTTATCAGGATTGAATCCTAAATATGATCCTGTTAGGCACAAATTCTTGAGAAGGAAACACTTCTCTTTCTGAAGTCTTCTACATTGTTTGAGGTGAGGAGACTCATGGAATGGTCATGATGAATGAGCCCTTCATTTTCATTGAAGGAGCTCCCATGTTCTTTGGAAAGGCTTTCAAACTTGGGACTTCAAATATTGCAAACATAAAACTCAACTAAAAGGGTAAGTAGGATCGTTAATGCCCTCATTGTAAAAAATATGACCTCACTAAAGAGACTTGCTCCACAATACGTGGAAAGGAGAAAGCTCTCAATCAGAATTAGAAGGGCAACCCTCAAGCAAAGCTTATCAAGCAACTTTAGATTTTGAAAATCCTAGCAAGACTCCTTCGTCCTCTTCAATTAAAGAAGGAATGCTTGAACTACATGTGGAAATTGAACGTTTAAAATCTCTCATGGAATCTATCATTAACCCACCTTCTAGTACTTGCTCTCTAACCATGACTGATAAGAACTTCATTCTTCTTCTAGGTTCTAGACTCTGATGCGACAGACCATATGACCCCTCATTCATCACTTTTAACATTATATGCTTCTCTGTCTAGTAACTACATTACTATTGCCAATATGATTTATATCTCAATAATTGGATGTGGTAATAATTGGATATTCCAAATCTTTAGATTTTTCTTTCATGAGGAAAATCCATTTGACATGGGTACAATCATCAATAAAAGTGACCAACCATTTAGCACTAGATATACTAGAGTTTGATTCAGTTTTTGTATTACTAGGAGGATATGTGGCACGATGGTGCTTTGCAAGTTGACATACATGACATTTGAATGACTCATTAGACTCTTTGGAAATCAAAGAAGGGAACATAGACTTTAGAACATAAAAAGATGTATGTCTTAGACCATGATGGGAAGCCAAACTCAGTAGTAGTGCAAGACTCAAGACACGAGGCCTTTTGTCTATTGATAGTATCATTCGTTCGTAGTGCAATACTCAAGACAGGAGGCCTTTTGTCTATTGATAGTATCATTTGTTCCCAAATCTTCGAGGTAATACAGCCCTTCTCGTTCCTCAACAGTTCCAATCGTCCTCCTGTGGCAAGATCCTAAAAAACATAATGAGTGAAAAAGAAGGTTACATAATAATTTAGGTCAAGGGTAAGTTTTTGAACGTAAATAAGGTTATTATAAAGTTTGGAACAAGAAGGATATCTTTAAGGATGAGGGATGACAAAGGAGAAATATTTCCACGTTCAATTATTGGGATATAGGTCCCATTTGCAACAGTAATGTGATTACCAGAAAGAGAAACATATGGTGTTAAAAGAGGTGAATGAAAGATGATATGGTCTCTGACACCAGAGTTTAGAACCCAAGACTCCTTACCTAAAAAAGTTTACAAACATTAAAGAGGAATTGGAGTTCTTATTAGTCATGGTTAGAGAGCAAGTACTAGAAGATGACTTACTGATAGAATCCATGAGATATTTTAGATGTTCAATTTCAATTTTCCATAATATTTTGCAATGAAGAGGGTGTCTTGCTTGCCATCAAAGATCTTGCTTTCTAACTCATAATGCATAGAGATGTCTTGCTGCATAAAATAAGTATTTGAAAGGTCTTCTCGAATTTCATGAGCATTGGAGTAGAACATATAATTTCTATTGAGTTTTCTAGTCACGGATCCCATAGCCATGTAATAATTCGTGAGTCATCATTATCCCAAATTTAGAAATTAGAATTATCCCAAGATATGGCCTCTCCTTCAATATCGTTGAGCCTATCCATACCCTTTAACGCGTGTCTAATAAATTGAGCTCACTAGGATAATTCTGACCATATGATTAGGTAAATGTGGAGGGTCAACATTGCTTAAAGGAGTTTTCGTGCCAAAAAGACAAAGATTCCTTATGCTTCTTTTTAAAAAGAAAAAAATGTCAGAGAACAACAAAAAAACATAATGTCTTTGTGAATAGTGCTCCTTTCAAAGGAGAGACAAGCAACTTGAGGCAAAATGGAAAAACAATGGATAGTCTAGAATTGCCACTTGAGGGTGACTCTAGCGACGCAAGTGGCGAGAATGGTATTAAAAAAAGGGAATTCGGTGACGTAAGTGAGGAGATTCTAAAAAGAGGGAACTGTAGTTAAAATGACGACGAAAAAATGCGGAAACAGAGTCCCCAAGATTGGGAGCTCTAATACCAACTTGAAAAGGATTAAAGAATGAGAGAAGATTTTATTGAATTGAATTTTTTAAGCAATACATCAACTTCTATATAGAGAACTCTAACTCTAAAGTAATAAACACATACATGTCTAGAATCTTTTAATAACTTCTGAAAGTTATTAATTACAATATCCTATTGTAGCTCATCAACTATATTTTCTCCTTACTCTAGAGAGGAACTAAAACCATATTCTACTAAATTAGAGGGACTAAAAATGAATTAAATCCAAATTTCAAGGACTAAAAACACAATTAGACCTCTATATCTTTAATTACATTGTAGTAGCATAAATAACTTGTGAAATAACCATCCTTTGTTCCTTGATATTTTATTTTGTAACCAAAAACTTTACCAAATTTAGTGTTTAGGAACTTAAAAAGGGTTTAATCCAAATTTCAGTGACTAAAAACATAATTAAACCAATAAAATCTCTAGGTATATTGTAGTAGCATACGTGACGTATGAAATAACCTACCAACCAAAAATTTTACCGTTTGGTCCTTTACGCACTTCACTTTTAATTCTCTTATTTTCTCTTCTCCTATCATTCTTAGAACTATTTCCAGAGATATATGAAATGTAACAGTATCCATGCTCCAAAATGAATCTTGATTTCATGGAATATAGGACACTTGCTTATTTTCCAATACACATGAGGTCTGATACATTGGACTCTGCAAATTTGAAACGATTTGAACAGGAAACAAGGCATTATTTACTGGTATTACCTAAATTAGCACAATTACATTGTCTATCCATGTCATGAAGATTCAACTAAGTTTTATGTTGGTTGTAAAATTCATCAACCATGCTCTTTTTTATCCCGACTTAGGAATAGCTGTGTAAAGAATAGAACCAAAGCATAATATTGGCACATTTACTGTGTGTGTTTCTATATTTTTCATTGTTCAAAGATGGTTGAATGCTTATTCTTCATCACTTAAAATGTTGTAGGGGCATCATTTGGATCTTCGGCTTATTCGAAATCAGTGGCTTTTGATAGACCCTAAGGTAGAATTTCTTATGTCGGAGACCAATGAGGACAAAACTTCAGGAGACTTTAGAGAAATGGGTCAGCGGCTAGCCAAGGAAGTTATTTCTTTTGTTAGAAGGAAAATGGATAAAGCAGCAAAATATGGGAATTTAGGAGATATTAGACTAAGTTTTGTTGGACATTCTATTGGTAACCTCATTATAAGAACAGCACTAGCAGGTGCGTCATAATTTTAGAATTGATGGTGTTCGTCTATTTAAAATTAGGAGCTAAATTTTGTCTTATGTTTGCAGAGAGCATGATGGAGCCATTTCTAAGATATCTACATACATATGTTTCGGTATCTGGTCCACATTTGGGGTATCTTTACAGTTCAAACTCTTTGTTTAATTCTGGATTGTGGCTTTTGAAGAAACTGAAAGGTACACAGTGCATTCATCAACTAACCTTCACAGATGATCAGGATATTCAAAACACATTCCTCTATAAACTATGTAAGGTAAGAAGTGTTCTACAGAGGTTGGAATGAATTAATACAAGCATAAGCCTAAAGTTTGTTCTTTTGAATAAGTTAATTTGATATGTGATTGTTAGCTGTTACTGTAGGAACTCAGAATATTTTTTAAGGCTAAAAATGCTCACATACTTTTATTCATATTCATAACCTTTAAATACAAGAAAAACATAACTGAAAATTGATAACAATTTCAAATCAAAAATAAAATTACCCATAAATTTGTAGCCACCCTTTGACATCCATGTTTCCTATATTTAAAACTCATAACAATAGGAATAATGCTTTAATAATTCCTATATTTAATAATACTGATTCGGATTTTCAACACTTCTTGTATTATTAGTAACTATTGACTGAAGTATCTCTCTCAAGTTCTCGAAACATCTTTGTGTAAACACCTTTCTAAAGATGTCTGCGAATTGGTCTTCCATCTTGCAATATTCTAAGAAAATAAAGCTTGATATTGCATTGTTTAGTCTTGCCATGAAAAATTGAATTTTTACAAATTACAATTGCTGCTTGATTATCTACAAATACTTAGTTGAACCTGTTTGAAACACATGTAGATCAGCCAGAATTTTCTTCTACCATAAGGCTTGATTAATAGCTGCAATAGCAGCTGTGAATTTTGTTTCTGCAGTTGTCATTGCTACAAATTCTTGCTTCTTGGAAGCCCAAGAAAACACTCTAGAATCAAATTTAAAGCAATAACTAAAAGTGTTTTTCATATCATCCAATGAACCTCCTTAATCATTGTCAAACAAATCCACAGAAATTGAATTCTTGATTATAGTTTGTAGGAATAAATGATAGTCGTATGATGGAATCCTTGTGTGTCTCAAGCACAGCAAAGGAACATGTTATATATAGAATGTACATTGCATTACATAAATATGGGCCTAGGCTGATATGTGAAATGCATCCAGCATTCACCATCATACTAGTGCATATAAATCATATGCACCAAGCTTGTCACAAATATAATCAATTCTAGGACCCTACAATGATTTGGTGAGAACATATGTCAAGTGATCATTGGAATTAATGAACTAAGTAGTAATGTCTCTAACTACATTCTTTTCACGAATGAAGAGACAACCTATCTTAATATGTTTTGTCCTTGTTGAATACTGGATTTGAGGCAATATGAATTAGTTAACTATGTAGTAATGTCTCTAGATACATTATTTTCACGAATGAAGTGACAATCTATCTCGATATGTTTAGTCCTTGTTGAATAATGATTTTGAGGTAGTATGAAAGGTTGCTTAGTTATCACAAATGTGAGTCATATGTGTAAACTCTTCAAATATTAGGTAGTAGTTGTTTGAACCAAATAAGTTCACAAGTGGTAGAAGTAATAGCTCTATTTTATGCTTTTGCACTTGATCTTGCCACTACATTGTGCTTCTTATTTTTCTAGGAAATCAAGTTGTCACCTAGAAAGACAAAATATTTAGAAGTGAATCTCCTGTTAGTGGGAGAGCTTTAGTATCCCACAACTCGAGTGACTATTGTCTCCATACAACAAACCCAAGCTCCTTTAATGTACTTTAGAATGTGAATGATTGCATTCCAATGTCATGCACATGGACATTTAAGAAATTGACTTACCACACTGACCACGAAGGAAATATAAGGACAAGTGACCATAATGTTACTTAGTTTCCTAACCAATCTCTTGTAACTCTCTTTACCTGAAAGTTGCTCCCCCTAACTTGGTAGAAGTTTAGCATTGGAATCCATAGTTATGTTTAGAGGCTTGGAATAAATTAGCCCAATGTCCTCTCAAATATCCAATGTGTACTGATATTACAATTCCACTTTTAGATTGTACTACCTTAATTACCAAGAAGTATAACTTGTGGAGATAAATAAAAGAGACCATATATATTTTTGGGAGCTTAAATCACCTCTCTTATGTTCTCATATTTATATTGATAAAATTTCAATGCAATGAGTAAAGGGAAGAGCAAAGATCAAAAGACAGCATTAGAGTCCTAAGTACAAAATTTAGTAGTTTTCAAATAAAACTATTTAATGCCTATATTTAATTCCTTTTCTAACTATTAAAATAGAGAAATAGGTATAGGATTAATTCCCTTGTGTGAAAATACACATAAAGAGATGTTTATTTATAGATGATAAAAATAACAGAAATAGTAACAAAATAACAGAGAACATGGGCTAAGCCCGTTATATTCTACACTCTTCCTCAAGCTGGTGCATATAAATTGTATGTACCAAGCTTGTTACAAATATAATCAATCCTGGGCCCCCTTAAAGATTTGGTGAAAATGTCTGCTAATTGATCATTCGAATTAACAAACTCGGTCTTGATGTCTCCAGATGTAATTTTTTCTCGAACAAAATGACAATCAATTTCAATATGTTTAGTC
>Ga0123340_1001683_pt1 | contig 18807 bp, 10 predicted proteins | sample SirMexnodulemix_FD_89961 | JGI IMG/M metagenome (GOLD analysis project Ga0123340, IMG submission 89961) | Root nodule microbial communities of legume samples collected from Mexico - Siratro Mexico nodule mix | ecosystem: Host-associated > Plants > Roots > Nodule | place: Mexico: Nepantla... | reverse complement strand
GAACGGAGTTCAGCAAATAGCTTAATCTCCGGGCACCACACAATGGTACTACTTCTATTAAAAGGGAGAAGAGAATGTTTTGGTACATTGAAATGGGAGGAGGAGGAGTTCTTTTATAACTCATAACCTCCCCCCCTAAGAATAAACCCACTTATGTGGGACTTAAAGTTAGGCCAAAATCAACAAGTGTTCCCTGTTTCACTGGATTTTGCATTATCTCACTCCTATTACCCTCACATTATCATAACTTTGCTCCCTGTGCTTGTCGTTGAAAAACTCTCCCACGGGACAATTCTGAGCACAAAAAGATAACTCCACAGAACTACGTGATGGATGAAAAAATAAAGTGTAATAAGTAGTGTTTTTTCAATGGAAATGTGTTGTCAATAAATAATTATTGAATTTTGATTGCAATGATATGAGTTGACATTCATATACTTTAAATTAATGATATAACTTATCTCATGTATTAAACTTAATTATTCTGCAAATATGTTTTATTATCATCATCTTAAAGTCCAAGTTTGAATATTAACTAAATCTCAGAACGAATTGATAAATGAAAGTTGTTTACTTTTATATAATTCCATGTGGTTATATTATTTGTTTATATAATATTTCTAACAATAATTATACTCTAGTCTTACAAGTTGCTATGTAATCTTTAAAAAAATATAGTTCAGTACAAAATAAGTAGTAATTACTTTTTTTTTAAATCTTATATAAACTAAAACAAAATTAAATTATAATATATGAGTGACATGCAAATTTTTCTTAAAAACTATGAGGTTGAGTTATACGTAAATTCAAAATTATTAAAAAATATAGTAATGTCTAAATTGAAGCAAATTTCACCTACAACATAATTTTGTCTTAATGCTTTTTTTTTCCTTTTATCTTATTGTTTTCCTCTTAAATCAAGTAGCTTTATTTGTTTTTGCCAAACAACATTACAAAAGAGAAGATAGATGAGCAATTTCTTTTTTCGTTAAACTTTTTTTGTTGTGTTTATCTTTATTATAATTTCTGAGGTGGTGGAAAAGGATGAGATTGCATAAGATAGTAAATTATAAATTATGAAGATGCATTTGTTTGGTGTACCATCTTTTCGTTTTCTAGAATCCCATAACTTTTGGGCACTCCAATGTTGCCAAGCATTTTGGTCATATAATCTTGTGTCAACCCTAAAAACCTTTTTTTTTCCTTCACTTTCATCGTATAAAAATATTAACAATCAATAAATCTTGGTTATAATATATCTGAAATATATTTCAAAAAATATAAGCCAGAAGTATATAATTTAAAATATAGTTCTAGATCATATAATTTTAAATTACGTAGTCCAACAGATGTTTTAAATACTTTAAAATAATGTAGTTTAAAAATATTTTAAGTTGTGTTCTTTAAAATATAATTTAATCATAATAAAGATGTTTTTTTTTTCTTATAATATGAAAGTAAGACGCAGAAAGAAAAAACCTTAAAATAAAGTCTTTGATCGTTATCCATTATATTACATTTTGGACTTCACATTCAGTCCACAGTTTTACATAACATATAAAACAAAACACATAAACCATGTTGATGAGAATATCTATATTGTGTGTTCAAGATTTTGTTAGCATTAATTGTTGTTTTCCACTATAAACAATCAACCTAAAATTATAGTTACCGAAAAGGAGTGAGAGAGTAACTTCATTCCGAATATTTTTTGCTTTTTTTTTTATATTTTAAACTTTTTTCCTATAAGTTATTTTAGTCTATTTATATTCAACAACGCTATCTAATTTACTTTTAAAATATAATCTAAAATAATTTCCTGAAAAAAAAACTAAATATATTCAGTTAATCAATATTTCATTTGCTTTATAATTAGTTAAATTTATTTTTAAAAGGAAATATTTATTGCATATTAACCTGATTTGAACTAATAATTTGAGCTAGTCAATTTAGTGGGTTAAGTTGTCCCTGTATTGTAGGCAAGTGACATGGGTTGGCATGCGAAAGCCACCCTTATGGTATCTCTAATTTCATTTCAATTTGTATTAAATGCATAAACTCATACAAATCAACCATTTTATCTACATATTAATCATTAACACCCTCTTTAATATCTTTCATACAACTAACTCAATTAATCTTTGTTTTAATAAGAGTTTCTATTGAATAGTTCCTTAACTCATAAATATTTCCTTTCTCTTTTTGGTATTTCATATTCCTTCTTCTATATTTATTAGTTAATACAGATACAAGACAACTCATGAGATTTTTCCATAAATAAGTTGCATATTCCATAAATATCTTCTCTCCTATATTTAATGATTAATACAAATGTTGATCAATATTATGAGAAATAGGTGCTTCTTTTGTTCAAATATAAAAAACTTAAAAATCATGTTTGGCCAATTATAAAACAATCCATATAATGTAGCTAACTATTTTCGATTTATGCTGTAAATTACTAACATGTGACATGCCATGTTGAGACATATTGTTCATGTAATTTTAATAAAATTAATTTAAGAAGCTTAATATGCAATTGGGTAAAGGAAGTTAAGAATATTTTATTTTATTTTTAAGGTGTAAATAATATATAATTTGGACAAGAGGGAATTAAGAAAATTTGGTTTTATCTACTTCATCTACAATTAATTCTTTCCAATACACTCATTAAAATATTTAGTTTTAAAAAATTCTTTCGGCCATAAATAGAATTTGGCCAAACAAGAGAAAAGTTACTGACTTTTGTAAGAACTAAACATTTGGAGTTTGAAAAGAAAGTGAGGGACCTAATTTTTTATGGTCAATTTTAGAAATAAAAAAATAATATCTAAGATTTATATTGGGAACTTGAACAAGAGATGATTTTCTTTGACAAACATTCGAAGGAAAACCAATCATTTGATCGAACCCTAATGATAGATTTGGACTATTGATAGATGACCTTTTGGTTGACCAATAATTATTTTGCTTACTCTCTCTCACTTGATGCTGACTTTTTCCAATCACCATTCTTTCTCTCTTCTATCTTCTCTCTCCATTCATATCACACACTACAAATTAACATGTTCCACTAATTAAATTTTAAACAACAATAAAGTGCTTCTTTGTTTCACAGTCCATTTGGCTCAAGCAAGGAAAGAGAAGAGAAACTGAAATTCCTTCATTTAAGTTGATTTAAGAGAAGCAAAGGAAAGAGAAGAAAAGGTGTATATTATCCTTTCCCAAGGAAGGAAAGTTATGGTGCTGTATTACACTCTATAAATAATAATGAAAGATGTGATAGTTTTTCAAGTAATTTAGTTTCCAAAATAAAATAAAAAAACTATGTTATTTATTGCCCTTTGAAATCTCTCCAAATTTAGAGAAACAACTAGAAATCGAAGATGATATGTTTTAATTTATCCATTTTCCATATTTTCCTTCCAAAACTTTAAATTAGATAGGGATTTTTTTTTTAAATATTAGAAACGATAATTTTTATGATTAAAACGAAAGTTCCAAAAAAATTAAGATGGGTTGCTCTTAATCATAAACCTACTTTATGATGTGCTTAGTGAAAAAGAGAATTTGGTGTTATTAAGATCTTCGCTATGAAAATAAAAGGAAATTAGTTTATATGAATAAAGAAGTGAGAAAAGAATATAATATGGTCCATATATAGAGCAAAATCCGGTTTAAGACGCATTCTTCACAAACGTTAGAATGATCAATAATTTGAAGTTTTGGACCACACACTATTAAGTTGTTTTAAACTTTGAAAAACCACTATGGTCCTCAATCCTCTTTGAACTGATAAAACTTGCATGTGCACCATGTGTTTGTACATTTTGAATTGCCCTATCATGCTTGTGAATGCATTACTATACATCTTAGTAGGACCATCTTATTGTCAATAAATTGTTACTTTTAGTAGAACCCAGTTGAAATTCTTTAAACTAATTTTAAAGTTTGTGAATAAAAAAACTTAAGATGTAAGAGTATGTTTTACAAAATATAATTAGCAAAATAGTTAAAATATAATAATATAGTTATAAAAATGGAATAAAAAATTGAACTACCTTAATTGGGTGAGTTTGTTTCCACATTTGTACTATTTTCCACAGAAAAGAAAACGTAAAATGTAAGTATTGCAAAAGATGTACAGATGAATATGTGGGAGAGAATCATCCTCGCATATTCCGATAATGAGAAGAAGAAGAAAAAATTCAACCTTAACATAGTTTTACGTTTTTACCTTATTATATTATATTATACGAGGTAACATAATCTTTTTAAAATTTATTATATCAATTAAAACATTTACAATTTTTTATTTTCTTTTATTATTTTTCTTATTCAAATAATCACACTTTTTAACCTTTTTTAGTTTTTTTATTATTTTCACTGCTCAATTTAAACATTAAAAGTGCAATTTATATCTAAAATCCAAAAGACAAAAAAATTTGCTTCAACAAATCTCGCATTTTACTTTTATTGAAAATTTAAGTAGATTCCAACACTTACACATCCACATGACCATCATATAATTTTAAATTTGCTGAAATTTTCTCAAGTGGGCATAAATAATACATGTGGGTATTGTAGTCTCTTTACATTGTATAATTTAAATAAAATAAAATAAATAGGATATCTTAGTCTTTTAAAATACTCATTAATCATTGCTTCACAAATCCGTTTTAACCATTATTAACTAGTGTCACTGCTATAAGAATGAAAAAAGGAGTATTATTAAACATTGTAAGTAATTTTTTTCTAACATATCAAATAATTTTATTATTAAAATTTTTAAAACAATGAATGTTAAATTTTACTATTTCAAATAGTTTTTATTGTGAATAAAATAATTTTATATGAGCAAACTAAAATTCTTTTAATTGTTAAATTGCTTAAAAGGATTTAATTTAAATATTTTTTTATCTTGGACATTACATTATAATTTTAATTGTGCTAAAATTTTAACATAGTTTTATAAATTAGTTATCTAACTAACTTTTTGACTTATATAATTTATTATTTGAGTAATACTTAAAAAGATAGTTGATGAAGTTTTTTTTTAACTAAATAAACTTTGGGCGTCTAATATTATAGTAGAGAGAAAATCAATTATAATCTTTATCGTTGAAACATTACCGGCTCTTGAGTGACGTGACTTATGAAACAAATAACTAAATCTTAAAATCCTTTCTCCAACATTATCATTATCACTTGAGCAAGCATGTGTTCTAAAAAATAAAATTTATATTATATTTCTCTCACTCAACCATTAATCCATTGTTTTAGCAAAGATTTTTATCACTCAAACCATCAATTAAAAATCTGAGTAATAATACTTTATATATACAACAAAAGTTATACTACTTGAGTCAAAGTTAAGTCATGAAAAATAATTTTTTTCTAGTAATCATTTTTTTATTTCTTCTTTGAATAAATGATGAAAAAGCTTGGATAACTACAAATATTTATAGAGCTTAAAAAAGGTTCAGTAGTTATAAAAAATTTGTAAGAGTGAGAAGTGAAGTTAATTCATTAGGAAAAAGTCTAGACTAAGTCTAAAAAGAGACTAACATAATGAGAACTTAAAAATAAATAGAATAAAAAAAATGGGCAACATATATCTTAGTAATTCCAAGTTAATTTTACATGTAGTGAGCATTTCTATTTATTAGCCAGAACTTCGCAAAACCTTTCAAATGAGAATATGACGATCTATGAATGGAGAAGATCCTCTCTATTGAGAAAGTGTCATGTAAAAGGAAACACATAGGGGATGCTCCTAACCCTAGCCTACATGATAAGTTAGGATAGTTAACCAAACTTGGCACCCAAGGTAGGGTTTATTATCTTAGGTGACACCTTCTCCTTCTCTTAGTGTTAGGTTTTGACCATTCTCAAAACTTGGTCCAATTACACTACTTAATCAAAAAGATAAGACTGGAAATAAATTTCTCTTAGTCTATATACAAAATTCAAATTATTCTAAATTATTATAAATAATTTATATAATTAGAGGACTTATCCTTATACTATATATTATATGTTTTTCATAATGATTTCTTTAAAAATGGATTCAGGTTTGAACAGATGATTGAAGACTCAAACAAACTCAGATAGTTTCAATCCTCTTCAAAGGTCTTGATGAATGATCTTATTCATTATCTTTATTATTTTTTCATTCTTGGTTGGACGTTTGTCATTATCATTAAATTGTTATTATTTGAGATGATGTTAATGATAAGTAAGATAAAATTTTATTAAAAATAAATAAAATAACATTGTTGATTTAAAGATACAGTACTTGTATTTTATTAAAATTCGTGATAGAAGCTCATTTACTAATCTTTTATAATCAAGCTAAAACCATTTTTTTTCAAAAATAATATATATTATCTTTTGGTATTGAAAATTTTACAAAAGATATTTCAATTAAATTGTGATGCATATTGATAATTATATTAAATTTGACAAAAAGAAACTCTTGAAATTTTAATATATACACATTCGATTTTCATTAAACTATAAACAAATTAAAGAAAAATATTTAACATCAATATTATATTAATTAATTAAGATATTTTTTTTACTTATATAAGTTGGTTATGTAGAAGTTAAAGGAAATAATACTAATGTCGGATAAGTTTCTCTTATCAAATTTCTATGATTTGAGTTTTGGCTGCGTGTATGTGAATTAGGAACAAAGTGGAAAACACTATTTTTAAGTTTGTCTGTTTTCTATTATATATAAAGGAAGGTACACGTTGTATCATATAGTTAATGAAACTATTGGTATATATATACATACCATTTATAATAATTTAACTTAATAAATAACTTTAGCATATAAAACGACTCGTGCATTCTCTTATTAAATTTAATTTCTCTGTTACTTACCAGCTTAGTTGAAAGATATGAAAATGTTAGGGCGAAAGTTGTTTCTTGTATTGGTGGCATAGTATAGTTAAAGACAAGGACAAGAACAAATGGCTAAGGTACGTATAAGTTCTGCAACTTCTCTGTACCAATTGCTGATTTTGTTTTTGCAAATTAATTGTTGCGTAGAAATTCAAAGCATAAGTTTGACCCCCTTATAATTAATTTTGTTTGTTTGTGAAATACACAAGTTTGATATACGAAGGTACAGTTTGTGATTGGGTATGCATCAGACTCATTGTTCCATTTCATTAAAACAGTTTATGGTTGGTTTTCGTATGAAGAATAATCAGATTTAGTACGAAAAGATTGAATTATGTGGTGTGAAGAATGATAAGGGGGAGTGTAAGAAATGATAAGAGAATGAAAAGTTGATAACATTTAAAGATGGGCCCAATTTAGATGGCTCCATGATTTTTTAGGCAACATGTCAAATTGGTATTTGGTAACCTCTCTTTTTCTCTTTCTATTTCTTTTTTTGGTTGAATCACTTCTTCTCTTTGTTTTTTGATTAAACATAAATATGCACATATGTCTTCTATGTCTGCATCTGTCACATAATTATTCCTATGCCATTTTTTCAAACATTAAAACCACAACCTCAAGAATGTCACACAAGTGTATGCATTGTCAAATTCTCGGACATTCTTCTTCTTCATTATTAGTACACATCATTATTCTCTCTGTCTGTCTTCACACACACATATATATCTGTATATGTATTCGTGTACCATTGCCCACTTCACAGTTGTTGCATGCATGCAACTGCGTGAATCACTCATCAAAATTTATCACCATTCATATGGCCAACTTGGTAACATTCAAGCTCACACATTTGTAAAAATTTCATCCCTTTTGGTTAAAAGATATGTTTTTTTTAGTTTTTATCTATCCAAGTGATACAGAAATAAAAGAGTGATTTCACAAAATAAATATTTTATGTTTTTTAAGAGAATATTTCACTTATTAAATCCCAAATTTCTATATAATGAAGATCATAATATTTTGATAATTAACAAATTTTTATATTTATATAATAATCATTATTTTTTTCTTTTTACAAATATAAAAATTTATTTTTAATGATATTAAAATAGATTGTTAAATAGTTAATAGAACTGTTAAAACTTCCTCCACAATACAATAAACACTATTTTCATACATTTATCGTGTTTTCAAGAATATATTTATTACAAATATAATTATAAAAGCTTTTTTTATAAGTATTAACGGAATAATAGTACTATATTAAATCAATAGACTTATATGTCATGGTTTGTGAATGAGTTATTTTATTATTTTTTCTGAATTTTAAAAAGATTATATTTTAAAAGGGGATAAAGATTAGCTTTTATCCCTATAATTACTGGAACATTAACCCTCTTTTTACCCAGTCGTAATTAAATGCTACCACATGAATTATTGACTTATGTTTAAGAAATTCCATGCATGAATCTTTCCGTTTATTTTGGTTATCATTTTCCTGTTAGTTAAGGATGTTAACTCTGTGAAAGATATTTTTTTAAGAAAAACTAAATCAGATTCCTGAAGTCAGCATTTGACTTTTGACTGACTTCAAGGTTGTTAAATCAGATCACCCCTGCTATAAAAAGAAAAAGTTATATTGAAAACCGATTTTTTTTTTTTTTGGTCATAACAACTCTATATAATAATAAAATATTAAATTAAGTTATTTAATTAAAGTATAAATAAAGTTATTAATAAAAATTAGTAAAACTGATTGGTGGTACAAACTTATGACGTTATTAACATATCGCCACTCTTTTGTAAAATTACTTGGATTCTTTTTTTTATGACTATAATCATCACCGTTTTGGGATCAAATTAAAAAGAAATCGGTAAATTTTTACGGTGCAATATTTTTTTTTTATTGGATTTTCACTCTTAAACAATTTTAAGAGATTTCCATTCACTTATTATACTTTCAGGCATTGAACAATAGTAATTATTCAAAACTTTTTGGGATACATTTAAGCATTAACTAGTTCAGAGTTATGTTTATGTTTCCGTCAATGGTGACAATTAGTTGCTTATTCACGTAATATTAACAACAACTTTTACTATTAAGTTTTAATCTAAAACACGTTATCAATTTTTAGTAATTGATGATACATTAATATTGAATCAAATTTGTTAATTTTAAAAATTACTATATTAAATGTGTTATTAAACTTTTACAAGGTCAAAATTATACATTAACAAAATCATAAGGACCAAAAATGAATAAAAACATTTTTTTTTAACCCTAAGGACTTTGGTAACAATCCAATATCTATCTCTTTTAGGTTCTTAAATGAGTCCGACCAAAAATCTCAATATTTACACTTAATTAACAATACTTTATCTAGTACGTTAGAAATATTTTATATTATAAATTAAATAAACTCTAAAATTTAAAAAAAAATTATTTGTATAATTATTTTGGAAAAAAATTTAAATAATATAAAAAATATAATGAAAATTATTGTAATAAAAATGAATAAAATTACATAATTATGATAATATAAAAAATATATAATTAAAATAAATTTACTAATTAAACTGGGCAATATCCTTCTTTTTTAATAAAAAAATCTAGATGATATTTACATCTAATTCGATATACTCATTTAAGAGACAGTTCTCGAATATATTATAAATATTAATTAAACAATTACTAAGATGAACTATGATAAAAAAATTTGTGTATAAACAAATTATAAGTCAACTTATAATACCATCTTCGATTTAAAATCTTATAAATAATAGGTTTGTCGATGATAGTAGGTAACTTTGTTAGTAACATGAGATGTATCATCTCACTTAATCCTAATATTATTTAAAAATACAAAGTTAAAAATAAAGGTAATTTATAAGAAAGTATCTAAATTTTTTCTGAAGTGGTAGCTTTATTTTAAAAATTGAATTTGTATTATTCCTTTTGAGCATTATGAGTGACCTGTGATGAATTATGGGAGTGATGTGGCTCCCTCATAATGCTGAAATAACAGTAACATTACTGGAGAAAAAAAGGGAAAGCAAGGAAATGATATGACTCCTCCTTTTTCTGCTTAAGGGGTCATGTTGAGATCACAAGTGTTGTGCTAAATTTGGACTCAAATCACACATCTCTTCTATAATTAACGATACCTTCTTTAGAAGAATCAATTTGGGCATTATGTATCAATCACCCATTCCATAAACAAACACAATCATCCATTTCCACTCTAACCTCCCACAATTGACAGTTTCACACTCCAATGACGTTGACCCTCCATACCCTGTTACACTTTTTTCTTTTTCAGGATTTTCCCTTTTTCTTATTATCATTACAACAATCACCAAGATCATATCAAATCAATGTGACTACCTATAGTTTTATCTACTCAACTTGCATATAACAGGTAGGGTTGTGTCACCCTCTAGTACACTGCACAATTTCTGACAAACCAATATCAAAATGAAACCCCTTTTACGACTTAAACGGATATGTTTTGGAACAACACAAAAAAATCAGATGTTACTGTATTGTCAATTTCAATCACACAGTAACAATTTAATGCGTATTTATTTGTTGGAATCCACATTTTAAGTACAGAGAAAGGAAATATCCTGTTTGTATATGGAGTATGATTCATGTGGGAGTTGATCGATTCAAAATCAAACATATTCATATTGTAAAAGGGTGGTTGCTTGTGATTGATGCAAAAAGCCACCACCACATATGGCTGATTGCATTCACTTCTCGTTGCTTGAATTGTTTTAGGAGTGTCAATTTAATGAAGTTGGTGAGTTGGTAATAAATGTGATAACAAATTCTACAGCAATTCCCTGAAATTAATTGTTTCTGGCTGGTTCCAAACGCACATTCTCAAGCTTCTGCTCAAAAGCGAGAGTGGTCCTGATTCCTACTTGGAATGAAATCATTTCGACAATGAAATTGCATGGAAGTGGTAATCAAAATGGTACACAATCTAGCACTTCATCCAAAGCTAAAACTTTTTTCCCCCTCTCATTTCATTAACTTTTGCTCTTTTTCTCCAAAGTTTTTACTTACAAAATACAGAAACATAACCCCAAGCCAAACTTTTAAGCGTTCAGAGAGAGCCACACAGGCAGCCAAAAACAACACAAAATCTCATACTCTATTCTCCTAAGAAAAAAAAAACTGAAATTTCAGTCTTTTCAACCATGTCCTTTTTTTACTCTGTTTCTCTAACTCTCTCTCTCTCTTGTAAGTCAAACCTACTTAAGAAAAAAAAAATTGCAATGTACAAAACGTACATAGAACCGAGGACCTAATCTTAGGTCCCCCCCAAAGAAAAATCCACCCTCTCTCTTTCCTTCAAATTCAATTCAATGTCTTCTTCTCTCAACTCCAAACGATTCCATCAAAATTAGGCTGAAGGGCATCAAAGTAAAATCCCAAGTTTGCATTTTTCATTTTGCCCTCTTCACCCATGCATGGGATATTGGAGGACCTTCATTTTGGAATTAGCATAGAACACACATGATAGCGTAATACCACCAAAATCCTCCGTTCCCATTAAATCTCTTCCTCAAAAGATCTCATCTTTTGCCTCTTAGCCAAACCCAAACATCAATTATGATTTTCTTTCTTCGATGGAGCTCTTTCTCTTGTAATTTATGTGTTTGCACTTAGCCAAAACCAAACTAGTACCCACTATGAATTTGGTTGCGGCAAGTGTGATGATCGTGCAAAAGCATTTCTATGATTTGCCTCAGCTTCCCTACACCGTTCAATGTCTTGAGCTATTCTCTTTGCGTCCATGGATGCACCAAGTAGTCCCTTTTTGGTAAACCCCACAGCATAGAGACCATTTTTACCTTTCCACCCATTTGGAAATGGCATCATGGGGTACCCATCTTCCTTAGAGAACATATCTTCTTCCTACACAATTTGCAACCATTTAAATGTATTAGTTGTTTTATTTTAGAATTTTTAGGTCACTGAAAAATCCATCATGTTGTATTTAATACAAGAAGAAGAACGGGTAAGTGTCATGTGTCACACCTTAAGCCAATAGGGCACATTGCTTTTGTAACCAGTCGCCAATATGATTGCATCATAATTCTCTGTCCTTCCATCCACAAATTCCACTGTGTGACGTTTAAGCCGCTTAATGCCTGGACGTACCTACACCAATTTTCAGTTTCACACACTTCATTTGTGCTTTCATTTCAAACAACCAAGAAAATAATTAACCCCACCAAACGTGATCAAAACAATGATTAGTGATTTGTGATTCGTGATTAGTGATTAGTGAACCCCTTTTGTCGACTAGCTTTCGGATATTTTGCATTAAACAACCCAAAAAATATACTCAAAATCGTTGTGCTTTCCGCCCACGGTTTGATTGGAAACGCACAATGATGGGAAACAAAATCAAAATCGAAATTATTTATGCAGCACTTGATGAAAAGCAAAAGAAAAAATTAGGTAGCACCATTTAGAAAAAGTAAGTATGGTGTGGGTAAGTAAGTAAATAAGATGTTTGTTGTGGTGTGAGGATTGAGATTAAAAAGGAAAGTTGAAATTGATTTGATAAAAAGGGAAGTACCTTAATGTCTCCACCTTTAATCTTGGCAAGGGTACCCACATCTAGCACAGGGGTCTTTCCTGACATGTTTTTGAGTTCGAGGGGACCCAAACACGGTCGATCCAATCCCAATTCAGAAGTGTCACCCAGCATAAGCCATGACACCATTAGCAAGAATCGATCGACAAGTCGCATGGGTAACCACTTCAGCAACCACATGGACAACCCGAAAGTTGATTTTCCCAGCATCTCTCGTGGTAGGACGTGTACCTTAACCAAACCAAACACACACAATTTTTTTAACCAACAATTTTTTATTCCATTTACTACAGTAAGAAACTAAAAAAAATGTAAAAGGAATCAACTTCACTCTTTGGGTTAAAAAACAAAAGGTGGGAGTTCTTACACCACGCCTTTCAGCTATTGATTTTTTTGGGAAAGCAATTACAAATATAGAAATGGGAAAAAAGAATTTGGTGCTCAAAGTAATGAAAAAATCACTCATCACACTCACAACTATGTTGCGCATGCTTGATTAAAAAATTAAAAAACCAGGAAAGTGCAAGATCAAGTTTTAAGGCTTGTGTTCATCAAAAGACTACTGTATTGGAACTTGAAGCCGGGTGATGCAAGAATGAAACGAGTGTTTGGGTATGGTAATTTGCACATGTGAAGTTTATGTGTGAGGAGAGCTAGAAAACCCAACTGAAAAAAAATTAACTTTTTATTGTTTCAGAAGGTCACAGCTCGTTTTTCTGATCGCAGCTAGTGATGTGAAAGTTTATATAGGAACCGCGAGCATTATATTCTATGGAATTTTTGCATGAGAAAAAGAAAAAAAAAATTAAAAGACCCCATCTAAGGTTTTGCAAGCGAAACATGACAAAAGTCGCAACACAACAACTCAACGAGATTAAAAAAGCGGAAATCAGAAAAGTGGGCGTCTTGTTGCGAAGGAAAGTTTCTCATATTAAATCAGAAATCATTCCAAGTAAGAAGGAGGGACATGAACTTTGGGAAAGAAAAGAAAGAGAAAAGCTTGCACATTTTTTTTTTTTTGCATAACCATTTTTTTATTCTGAGAGGGAAAGAGATTGGGAGTTCTTACTGTGTCTCTGACGACAAGTGAAGGAGTAGCATTATGGTTGCAAAGATCTAAGCAAACTTCCATCCCAGAATTTCCACACCCCACCACCAAAACCCTTTTCCCTCTGAACTCTTCTCCACTCTTATACAAACTCGTGTGTCTTATGGGCGCACCAAACTCTTCCACACCTTCTATATCCGGCACCACCGCCTCGGCATTCTCGCCGGTGGCCACGATCAGCCACCGGCACATGTACTCGGTGGTGTTCTCCGCCTTGTCGAAGGTCTTGACCTGCCACTGCGCGAGCTTGGCGTCGAACTCTGCATGCTGCACCGTCTCATTGAAGCGTGGCTTAATTTTGAACCTTTGCGCGTAAGTTTCCAAGTACTCGACGAACTGTTGCTTGGAAGGGTATGTGGGGAAGTGGGAAGGGAAGGGCATGAAGGGAAGCTCGCAGAATTGCTTTGGGAGGTGAAGGCGTAGGCGATCATAGGTCTTGAGCTGCCACAGAGAAGCTATGCAATTGGATCTTTCTAGAATCACACTTTCGATGTTCTTCTCTCTCAGACATGCTGCTACTGCAAGCCCTGAGGGCCCCGCTCCTACTATCACAGGCCCTTCAACCCACACCGTTGAAGAAGATGATGCCTTGTTGAACAAAGGGTCATGTGCTTGCTTTCCCTCTATTTCTCTTATGCAGTAGTCCATCAAGAAAATGCAATGAAGAACAACCAACAATTCACTTTCTCTCACTCTCTGGACTAGACTTTGAGACTCGGAAATGGTAACTCAGTGTTTCCAAGAATTAGTCTTTCTGACCCCAGAGTCAGATGAAGTTTGAAACACAAAGAAATGGGTAACAAGAAAGCTCTTTCTTTCTCTCTCTCTAACTCTTTCTAGGCTTGGTTTGAAGAAGAATTAGGGTGAGGGGAGTGGTAATTTTTGGAGGCTTATCTTTAAAGGAGGATTAGGCTTGTGTGAAAACAATTCCCGTGAAAATTGGAGTGGATTAAGAGGTGTTATCCAGTAGCAAGAATGATAATTTCTTCTCTCACTACGTTATAGAGAGTGTGTTTGTGTTATATGGTTGAATATGGAGGAGAGTTAAGCGGGAGGATGAGCACCAACTACGGGGCTAAATCAGCATTCATCACAGAGAGAGAGACTGAGAAGGATGGAGATATATATATATATATATATACACACACATATAATATATATATTCCTATTGCATCATAGAAGGAATTTATATGGACCAAATCCAAGTGGTAAAAACAGAAGCAACTATGGTAGGGACATTTTTTTTATATAATAGTTAAGTGTATGTGTTGTTATTGATTTTAAGTAAATAAATGCACATAGTTTTGGTGGCAAATTAAAGTTGGAAGAGCATTTTACATATTTAACCTCGCATCATGAAGACTACGTCACTGTGTTCGTCAATATTGATTAGGGGAGATTCACTAACAGTGAAGAGATTGATTATTCCCTCTGTGAATTGGTTAGCAAAGATATGAGTTTGAGTTGAAAGAGTTGGTTTTGTTTTAGCAGAGAGAAATCTAGAAATACGTTGGGAATGTGCAGTGACTCAGCTTGAGCTGGGTGGTTTGTAAATTCTATCCAAGATGTAACCACGCACTCTATTTAATTCCGTTTTCAAATACAGTCAAACGTTGTTTTCTCTGTTTTATTTATCATATTGCCATTGTATATAACAGATTACAAAATTCTAGATAAAATGATTTAGCCATTTTTTTTTAAGATAAGAAGTTGATTTTGATTATTTGTAATTATAAAATTGCTTTTAAAAGAAGCCTACAATGTTGAGAGAAACTATTAGACCTCAGATTCTTTTAATTTCTAATTGTTTTGTATTCTGATTACTTTTTAAGGTCCAAACAAATGTAAGGAAAATTTTAACGTATGTATATTTAGGAAAACGGGAAGACCTTCACGAAAAAAACTATAAAAGACTTACCTTAATATAAATATTTTTCATATTCATTATCATTTGATCAGTAAAAAATCATTTATGACTTAAAACAAATTAATGAGTTAATTGTTCATACAATATAATAAAATTTCGATTGGATGTCAAACAAAAATTGACCATGACAAATAGTCAACTTTACTTGTGATTAGCATCTATTTTTACAATGGTCTAATGATCAACTCTTCATTATCAGAGATTATAACGTGTAGGTGAACTCAGGACACTATGCTACTTGAGTTAGCTAAACCTCCGTCAAAACAGAAATTATATATTAAAATTAATTAATTATAACAACATAATATTAACTTAATCAATTCTAAAGTTTTAAAATTTATTTATTTATTATCCGATAATGCCAGCTAAGTTGACACTAAACAAAATATATTTTTAATATTAATATAATTTATGTGAGTTTGATCGATGTTAATCACACTAATTTAAAAAAATATATCATAACATGCTATTATTTTCAACAAAATAAAATATAGAAAAATTTATAATAGATGAAAAAGATGAGTGTGAATGAAATAGATGAGAAGAATAGTGTAGATGAAGGAGATATGTATGCATGAAAGATATGAGTGTGAATAGATGAGATGAGTGTGAACAAAGAAGATGAATTGTGGATGAAAAAGATAAGTGTGAATGAATGAAATAGGTATGGATAAAGGAGATGAGTGATAGAAAATTTACACATAAAATAAGAAAAAATATTTAAGTCTTTAGATTAAAAATAATCTACGATCATATTGGTTGTCATAAATAGCATACTTATTTTGATAACATATAAATTAACATCAGTTTGATCGAGATTAACTTAAATAATATTAAAAAATATATTATACTAGCCTTAATAAGTATAAATATACCACTTAACCAACACTAGCTCACGTTTTTCAAAATTAAAAATTAAAACATTTAATTTATTATAATCAATTAAGTCGATTCTAATATTTTTTAAAAATATTTTTATTATTAAAATATGTTTAGTATCATTGGAGTCTACTAACCCAATACTAATACTTTGTAACATATTTATAATTATTAAAATATTTAATATTAATACAATAAGCTAGGTCGACTTTAATATTTTTTTAATATTAAAATATATTTAATATTGTTAGAATAGACTTAACCGAGTCTAATATTATTTTTAAATATTTTTATATATCATTAAAATTTATAATAATTTTATGCATTATACATTATTAAAAAAATTATAAATTATTTTGTCGCATTATAGTTGATCTAACAGACTTTAATAATGTTTTATGTTCGTTAATACTAAATTTTAGAAGCTATCTTCACGTTTTCTTGAAGTGATATCTCTTCATAAAATCATCACTAACAGAAATTGATATTATGACCTATTAAAAAGGATTCAAACGATTAAAAAAAATGATGACAACGATGTAATTATGAAAAATTTATTATATTAATTATTGACATAATATTTACTTATTTTAATATATGTAAATCTTTTTTTTCACTCAAAGTTCTTCTTAAATCTTAATCAAAGTAATCAATATTGTCATTATAACATTTTTTTCATTAATATCATTTTGCATTTTTTTCCTTAACCTTCATGTCATACAATATGCACGATTGTTTTTGTATAAACCCCCCATAATTTTTTTTCTATAACCCTCTTAACTCATCTACAATTACGTCTTCATGATATTTTTTCACTCTAGACTTTTGTGTGCTAGTACAACACTTTTTCTTCTCTTTCGTCCTCAAAGCTTGTGTTAGGTTTAGACTTCATCCTCACACTATTATATCAAAATAAAGTTTGAAAGGGGCATGTTTATGAATAATAATCTCATTTGTTTCTACCTTAAAAAGCAATTATGAAAAATAATCTTGTTTGTTTCTACTTCAAAAGAAATTTTTAAGGCATGTGTATTGGGTGTTTGATTAAATTCCTACAAATAATATTATGTCAAGGACTACCATCATTTCATTTGTGGATGTGTTGAGATTAGTTATTGTGAGGAATTTGTTGGGTTGTTTAGAATGTTAGTAGATGCGGATTTGAGTTCAAATAGTTTTAGGTTGTTTTGGATATTGTATATATGTTCAAAGTGGGAGATTTGGTGGACAATGGATTCATGGGTATATATAGGTAGGAGAGTTGATTGTGTTAGAACGAATCTTATTATTACATCCAATCATAGACCATTAAACATTTAACATGTTGTTGAAGCATGTTATTTGGACAAAACACAAAACAATATCACTTTTATATATGCACACAACAAAATGAGAAGTTTCGTTTTTTTTTTCTTGGTACATGATAAAAGGAAAAACAAAATATTGAAAGCACACGTGAGGTGAAGAAAATTGTATCACACTTATCCCTTTTGCATATTAGAAGAGAGTGTAAGTTTAGTTATTGCACATTAAAGGCAATGGTTATCACTAAAGTGGATGTGTTAGGACACATGTTTTAATATGTTAAGGTTTCATTTACAAGGCATTGGGGTGGTGAGAAAGCTAGTCTAAAAAAAATATTGTATTGTGGGATTGTGGTCACTTAAGGTAAATGTTAAACTTTCGTTTATCATCTCACCTTCATTGTGGTCCATTTTCTATTAGCTTTATTGAATGTTGTCTTGTGATGGGAAACACTTGATGACATTATACAAAAAATAATATACGTTTATTTTACGAGTTTATGTATTTTTTTAGGATTTAAAAGAAATTAGTTTGATATTACAAGTTTAACAAAGGGTTAAGTTTGTGCAAACTTAATTAGGGAGAAAAATATTGGAAGGAAGATAACTTTTGTAAACAATATAGACCCAAAAAAGTAATTTTACTTCAATTTATTGTATATAGTGAAAGAAGACTTACCATGCTTAGAGTTTTATTTGAAGAAATTGAGAAGGTGTGAGTAGAAAAAGAGGATAATGAGTTTGTTGATGTTGAGATTAATAAGAAAGAGGAAAATGTCTTATTTAAACACAGAGACTAAACATACATGTGACATTAGTGATGGATATGTTAATAAGTAATCAACCTCAATAGGTGATGAAAATGGTGAAAATATATTTCACAAGATTTAAAAAAGAATAATTGAATATTTGAAATTCAAATTTGGGATGAATTTTGCATTGTCTTTAGAATTTATAGTAGAACATGCATTTTCAAATAGTAAAGATATTAAGTTTAAACCTAATGATAAAATAAGAGTTAGGATCCAAGTGCAAACAAATAGGTCATAGTTTATATAT
>Ga0123340_1001681_pt1 | contig 18813 bp, 10 predicted proteins | sample SirMexnodulemix_FD_89961 | JGI IMG/M metagenome (GOLD analysis project Ga0123340, IMG submission 89961) | Root nodule microbial communities of legume samples collected from Mexico - Siratro Mexico nodule mix | ecosystem: Host-associated > Plants > Roots > Nodule | place: Mexico: Nepantla... | reverse complement strand
TATATATATAGTTTAAAGAAATTAAATGATAATTTTTTTTGTTAAAGTTTAGTACATAGTTTTTTTTTTTTCTGATTAATGTGTTTGTCGAAACAAATTATATAACACAAGAGCTTTTCAAACGAGCTGGACCGGTATGGGCTTTTTGCATTTACGTCTGCGTCATCATTCTGCCTATGTAGAATGTTGCATTGAATAAAATATGTTTTTCATTTCTCTGAAATTTTAAATATTTTTTTCTTGTGTATTTCCTCTTCTTAAAATTTTAAATATTTGTTTTCTGTCCTTCTCTCTTTTTTTTTTTTGAATTTTCAGTCCTTCAAAAATAAAATATACTATAATTAATATTATGAAATTTGGTTTCAGTTATTGACAAAAATAACAAAATTTCTGGCCCTTCCTCGATCTAAAGAGAGGTGTTATTAGTGTGAAAAGGGGTACAACAGAAACGGACTCATCCGGTTAGAAATGGGCCGAAAGAGCGTGGGTTTATTAATAAGTGATATAAGACTGCTTCTTCCTGCACCTCCAAGCCTTCTTTAGACACCTCTAAAATTCAAAAATATTTTAAAGTGTATCTTTTATAAAATTACAGTTTTATCTTTATTGAGGAAACTGGGTAAAAGGCGGACAGTTTCAGATTCGGAAAAGAGTTTCGGAACATTTTATTCCGTAACTAATTTTTTGTATTAAATGAGTTGCGGAACGGGATGTTTCGGAACTATTCTCCTCGGAGGACAGTTCTGGAACGACATCCCGTCCCGCAACTAATTTTATATGAAAAATAATTCATCCCTAAATTACAAACCAAACAAAATCTCTTTAAATATTTTACAAATCTTTCAATACATCATGCGTATATTAAATGATTATCAAATGTGTTAATGAATGACGGAACAAAATCGACTAAAGAATTGCAAAATAGAATACTAAAAAAACACAAAATAGAATGCTAGAGCTGTTTAAAAATAACCCTGTAAGAAAATGAAAGAAAAAGAGGTGAGTTAAGGAATTTAAGATTTAATAAAATAACGCATGAAAAGAAGAAAGGTGAGTCAAGGAATTTAAGACTTAAAAGATATTTCGATCTTCACGATATTTTCTTAAACACATTTAGAACATATTCGAAAAATTTAAAGATGCCCGAATGCTTAAAGGTGCAAGAAGAAGGAGTCGTGATACAATAGCAGTTTGTTAAAGGTATTAAAAACTAATTCACTAAATCAAATATTCTCCCTAACTAATATTCAAATATTTAGATATTTTTGGAATAATGTAAGTTGGATTTGTAGTACTTCAATACGATTATTTCATAGGTCACAAAATTACAAATAACACAGTCAGAAAAATTTTATTTAGACTCTCTTAAAATAATCAAAGCCACAACAATTTCATAGTTTAAATTTCAAAATATCCATATAGTAAAGTAATTAATATGTAAAATAAATTTATCAACAATAATAAAGTTTATAAACAAAATGTGAACAGCACAATTATAAACACAATTTGTATATAGTACGATGAAATTGAGCTTTATTAATTACGCCCCCAAATAATTTTGAGTACCTTTCTTATTCTTATTTTTATGAGATGTTTTTATAATGGAATGATGCATTAATGTTTTTTCTAAAATAATTTAATTAATTGACCTGTTTTTACTATGAAACATGTATAAATATTTTACATGATATAAGAGGTGGAAAAAAATTAGAAGGATCGAGGAAAAAAAAGATAAGAAGAAGTTCAAAGAAAAAATAATCGAACGAGAAATTATAATGTATGTTAAATTAACCTTAAATTTGATAATAGATATTAATGAAACCTCATGAGTTTAAAGAGTGGCGAAAACATCAAACCTTGGCTGATCCGAAGTTGAAGTTCTACTACTCTTCTGGGGTGTCTCTGTCTGCTACCATATTGTTCCTATTCAAAAACTCTGACTTCAGCTTTCAGCTTTCAAGTTTCACACGGTTCTCTCTCCCATCTCAATCTCGTTTTTTTGTTATTCTTTTCCCTCACTTTCACTTCATAGTTTCTTTTTAAACATGATAAAATATTTGAATTGGATAAAAGAAAACCACTTAAAATAATGGAATTAACTTTTACAATAATTTCAACAAGCTAGGGTTTTGATTAGGAAAAACATCCTGTCACCTAAAAATCTGTTCGAAGTTAAATTCTTTGTCATTACCATACTGTGACGTTTTCCCCCTCTTTACCTTAGGTGGGAGATAGGTCTTCTAGATTCGTTTTTCGTATTAAGGATTTTTCTCTGAAGGCTGTGATCTTATGGAGCCTGACAGGTATACACTCCTTCTTAATCAGCTATCTATCTGTTGAAAACTAAATTAAAATTGTGTTTTTTCCACGCGAATTATAATATAATGTATATCTGAACCTTGACAATAACATTAGTACATGTAATGTGTGCATCGGCAGTTTTTGTTGTTGTTGGTATTGCCAATTCTATTTTTTGTGCAGTGATGGATCATTAGTTATGATATCTTCTTCAACTTGTCATTTAAAACTAAATTACAATGATCATGCAACCATTGATGTCTGTTCTAATTCAATGCTTTAAGAGATGTGTGGTAGCGATTGTTGATTGATTGTTGATTTAAGCATTAACTTAGCTGGCCTTTTCTGAATACTTAGTTGTTTCTGTTCTGTTTCTATCATTAGAATGGATTGTGAAGCTTTGACTTCCTCTTGTTGTGTTGGCTTGCAAATTTGCACTGAATCGGTGGAATTTATATCCAGTGACCACATTGGATTAGCTTCCTTGCCTTTAGTCTGCACCCCATCATGCTATTAAGTCGATAATTGAATACATCATACAGTTGTTGGCACAATTAAGACCTCACTTTTTTGCTGTTTAGGGAAAAACATATACTGTGATATCTAGCTTTGCATTGTTCTACAGTTACTACAGTTGTACATACAGAACCTATAATGGTTGTTGCTAAAGACAATTGAATGATTCCTCTTTATGATTTGTTGCATACTATAAATACTTGTTTCATAATGTTCAATATCGTTTTACCAGGTTAAATTCCCCAACCACATTTGAGATGCCATTGGAGGTTTTGGGCCACGAGTTGCAGTTTTCTCAGGTATTATACTGTTTTAAAGCACGTGTTTGGAGGGTGCTTCAAGTAGGGTGTTCTTTTCTGCAACGGGCCCATTGAACTTTAGTTTTGTTACCTTACTGTACCTTTCTCCTTTTAGAAAATTATAGGCTCTGTTAGTGTTAAGCAGTGAAAGATATGCATCACAATGAGCAAGTAATTTGGGTAAGATGAGGTTACTGCATCAAGGCCACTCAATGTGGACTAGAGACTTTGACACTCTGTTTTAATGTAAGTATTCCCAAAGTATTTGGGAAGAAAAATACCACGAATTAGATTTAGGGCATATGCAGTAGAGATGACTGACTATTGTGTCATGTTGACTGAGATCTTCTCTTATTGTTCAGCTTATAGAGTTTGGACATTGACTTGACAATGATTTGTTGAAATTGATCATTTTTTATATTTGTAATGTTTACTTTTTTTTTTCTTTTACGTATGTTTCTATGAAATCTCTGACAATTGGATCATTTCTTTTATAGGATCCCAATTCCAAGCACTTGGGGACTACAGTTTGGGATGCATCACTTGTGTTTGCTAAGTTTCTTGTAAGTTATCTGTGCATCTCACATGTTCTGGAATGCCCTTTTAACCTTTCATAATGAAAAAAAATTATTAGACCTAACTGTATTTTTATGTAACTTTTGAAATTAGCCAATTCATTCAATATTCTTTAGATTCTCAATTATTATAGCATAGATAATGTGTACCTTGTAATTTGCTATGTACATGAAAAACTAGCTGTCCGGACCTGACAGATAAGCCTTGGACTTGAACTTATTCTTGAAACTGTGCATGAATAAAATTTTCCGTGAATGCATATAAATAACCTTTATTGCTGTAGCTCTTTGCTTTAAAAATGTAAGGGGAAGTTGGAAGAGGAAAATTTAATGACATGAATGGAAACGAGTCACATTTTCTCTTTGTTTGGGACATGATCTTAAGTTTACATGAGATCCTTTGACGATGAACTGGGTCATGAAGGTCTTTAAATATTTATTTAGTTTCCATTACCTTGTAATAGAGTAATATTACTAAATTACCTTTATATTGTTTCAGGAACGGAATTGCAGACGGGGAAGATTTTCCCCGGCTAAACTTAAAGGAAAACGTGTGATTGAACTAGGAGCTGGCTGTGGTGTTTCTGGTTTTGGTGAGTTTAAAATTTGTTCATTGAATCAATGTACTTTTCCTATATGCACTCCTTGTTGAAATTGGTCTATCTTTACCCTACTTTCAGTACTTAGGTTGGGGGGTGATGCCTAGTCTGATATGCAGTTCCATTGCAGGCATGGCTTTGCTGGGGTGTGATGTTATAGTGACAGACCAAAAGGAGGTTTTGCCATTGTTGGAGAGAAATGTTGAGCGTAATATTTCAAGGGTCATGCAAAAGAATCCTGGTTTGATCTGATACTTTTGAACCATCCTCATTGCCATTTGTATTTATTCTGTCTGTGGATTTAAAGATAGTAGTATTTACTTGGAAATCAATTGCTTTTAGAGTCATTTGGTTCAATCAAGGTTGCTGAACTTCAGTGGGGAGACGAGAGTCACATTAAGGCTGCGGGTCCTCCATTTGACTACATTATTGGCACTGATGTTGTAAGTGTAGAACTGGCCTTTCTGCAAGCAATATGGAAGTGAATATCCCTTAACAGTTAACTCATTAACAATATCACAAATTAATTCCTGAAATTACAACCTCTAATCAAAAATTTGTTAACATTGTTCATTCTAACCGTTAGTCAATTTAATCCTAGAAGTTTTAAAAATATAATTTTAAGTAACAAATTGTTATTAGTTGTAATTTCAGAGATTAAATTGACCAGTGCCGCTGGGAACTAATTTGGAATATTACTCACAAATTGATTGTCACTCTGTTTCTGTTTGTTTTGGTGTAATTCTTTGAAGGTTTATGTAGAGCATCTATTGGAACCTCTATTACAGACAATACTTGCTTTATCCGGACCTAGGACTACAATTATGGTACGTTATTCAACTCTTCTATTAAATTATGCACATATTTCTTATGGTAAACTTGGATAATTATTTTGTTTTGGATTTGTTCATGAAGTTGGGCTATGAGATCCGCTCTACAAGTGTCCATGAGAAGATGCTTCAGATGTGGAAAAGAAACTTCGACGTGAAGACTGTCTCCAAGTCCAAGGTAAGCTAAATGTTCTTATGAGTTATGTTTATCGCTACAGATATGTCTTAAATTAACTATATTGTTTTCAGTTGAAGTTAACAAATAGGAGAGTTTGGTTAACTAGTTTTGAAGGCTTCACTTTGTGCAGATGGATGAGACATTTCAACATCCAAGTATCCAACTCTTCATTATGGGATTTAAACATTCAGCAGAGTGCACAGAGAACTCAGGTGAGGCAACTGCTGAAAAAGTTGATGCAGAAACTGTTGTGGAGGATAAAAACAGTGAGGGAAATGTTGCAGAAGAAGGATCTGGTCTCGTTGAAGAAAATGTTGAGGATCACAATAAGCCAATCTCGCAAAATGCAAAGCTTAGTGAGTGGGAAGCCAGAAGGTATGGAGCTATGGCTGCAAGGATTTTGCGAGATGTAAAAATATCCTGATTTTCTCTTGGAAATTTAGTCATAGTAAAAATATTATGATAATCATAGCCTATGCTTGAAGTTTATGTTTTTTAAATTTGATCCCTCTATTTTAAGTGTTAATTTTGGTTCATTTGTTACTTGACGTTCAATGTTTAATGAAAATACTGACATCACACTAATAGAATACATATGAAGTACTACATAGGATAACACAAACTTGCATTTCAAATTCCTAATTTATTTTGTCATATATTCACACAGGCCCAGTTTGTGGCGCTTAATGCATAAGTCCAAATCTTGATGGATATTAACCAATCTTTCCTATTTAATTTCTAAAGAGAAAAACAAACTTAAGCATAACTTCATTGTGTTAGCTTTAACGTGAGAGAATCTATGGGTAGATCCATACAAACGATGCTTTTGACATGGAAACCTCAAATACAAATTTGCTTTAACTATTATATAATCAAAATGAAAGTTCTTTTAAATAACTTCCTCAGTGACACCGTAGAGGAGACACTGTATGGTGGAGACGGTGTCCCCACTAAACAACTTTATGATGCAACATAGAAAGAGATTTATCAGTGCTCTGTGATTTAATTGATCTTTTGATCAAAATATGATAATCAGAAAATATTGGTGTGGTACATTTTGCTTTTGCTTTTCCAAAACTTCTGCAGACTGATTCCGTGACTGATTCCTTGCTTTTCTCCACAGCATCCAAAAGATTAAACATGCATTAGGTCACGTCACGTAAAATTAATTAATTAGAGCGCGAATACAAGTGCTTAAGATTATTTTATATGAAACTTTTTTGTATTACAAAGAAAAAGAAAATAAAGGAAGGAGAGCAAAATACTGAGTATTAACTCGGTGTATGAATTTATTACGGTGTTGTGATATCATTACCGGAAATTATGTTTTGTTAATCATAAAACCATTTATGGTCTTAAAAATATTGTGTTCATTAAAAAAAAAACTAACTTTTGTATGGTAAAAAAAAGAAGTGAAGAAATGGGTGTCACTATAACTTTATTAGAATGTTAAGATATCAACATCTATTTATGTTGTGTAAAATGATGTCTTAATCTTATAACATTTGAGAAACCTGCTGCATATTGTAGCCATTACAAAGATAAATGATAAAAGATGACAAAACAGTAGATGTGAAACTGTGATTTTATAAATTTTTAGTTTTATTAGAGTGTGAAGATGACGATGCATTCAACTGTGTACTAGATTATGAAAACTAAGGCACAGTGAATTTTATTTTTCAACACACAATTAAAATAACTTAAACTAAAATGATTAACCAAATATTAAAATAATGGCCCGTTACGTCGATCAATTTGATATCAAATTAAGAATGCATTATTTTTATAAAGACTAAGTTAAGAATATAGTAAAAATAAGTCAACAAGGACAAAAATCAAATCGGTAAATTTTAATATAAATTGTGGCTGTGCTGAAGTGAGTGAAGTTTTCAAAAGAGGTGGTTTGAATAAATTGTGGAAAGAACAAGGAGTGAGACAAGGGCAATTTGAATGAAGGAAACTGATTCTTGTGGCAGAAAACAAGTCATAAAAGACAGATAGGTGATCATGAATTGCAGTAGTGAAGAAGGGGGGTCATGTCATGAGATTAACGTGATAGACCACACAACAGATATATAACTGCTAACTTATCAATCAAGGCAAAGAAAGAAGAAGAAGAAGAAGCAGAAGTACCATGAAATTGCATGCTGTCAAGAGTGTCAACACCACTAAATCATTATCCCTTCCTTTGACTCCTTCTGTTTCTTACCTATGGCTAGTCATTTTTCTACCACTCCATTGGCCACTGCTTCCAAAATTTCAAAGTAGGGAACCAATCTTCACCAACCTCATCAAACAAATGGAAATTTATTATCCATTGGTAAATATATTTATAGTTTTATTGTTTAATCTGACACAAATTATGCAGCTAGCAAGTGAGAGAAAACAAAAGAAAGGTCAACGTATTTATAATAATGAACTTGGAAACTATAACCTAGCAGTTTTCAATTTGTTATCTGCATGAAGTGATTGATTCAGGATTGGTTACTGTTAAAGGAGCGTGCACGCACGTGCGGCTGAGTCTCTGCCACCCTTGTCACGGGACTCATGAAACAAAAGTTCTAAACTTAGTGAAAAATGAGAGCATAATTTATGTAATATTAACAATAAAAAAGTAAATGATTGACCCTAATAATACAAAAATTAGTTAAGATGTTGCTTAATCTTGTCCTCACTCAATCGACCAGGATATCCTTGTCCATCGTATCTCAGTGTAGTTACGACCTCTTTGACTTTTTCTCTCATTTTCTTTTCCTTCTATTTCAACCCTCATTTTCATTTCCTTTTTCACCCTTTGAATCAAATATGTTGCTTTGTTTGAATGCAAGTTAGCTTAATAGTAATGTGAAGAGGGTTCCAGATACTACAAGAAGATATCAATAAAAATAATATTCCTTTGTCACATCATACATCATAATCATTTACCAACCAAACTTGGTGAACTAAAACCTAGCCTGCCTCGTGACTCCTATTACTTGTTTTCTTCGTTCTTTCAAGTATTCATCCTAAAAACTTCAACCCTAAATCATCACATTCAGAGGCAATACATCGTACGTCTTTGTACTGAATAATATTGTTGCTTTAAGTATGATTTCTCCTAAGAACATGCGTGTATTTATGATAGTTGTAGAATGTGTGTTTAACAGATGTTAAATCATGATTGATAAATAGAGAAAGTTTTAGTTTATACTATTCTATAAATCAGCACCAGTGTAGGAGGAATTTTAAAATTAGGCCACGGGTACAATCAAGTGCAAACCAAAAGGTTCAAAATTAATAAATGGATATCGTTGTTGCACTTATGCCAGATGATCACAACCTACACAACGTTGAAAAAAGGGTAGCATCATTTGCTGTTTTAGAGTCAATTCATCATGCAGGATTGTGACTCTTGTTCTTTCAAAAATTGCATGATTATGAATACAGTAAGATTTAAATTTTAATTTATGTGTGTAAACTTTTAGCATATATAATTTAATCACCATAGTCATTGACTTCAATCTATGGATAAACTTCTCTCATATAATTGAGACCACAGTAACAAAATGATTGATATCGTGTTAAATTTTTCATCTTTAAATATTAAGATTAAATCATGGTGTCTAAAAAACACAACAATCAACCTTATATATTATAATAAGACCCTTTTTACCATATCAAAAGAATTAAGAAATTTATTTAGTACTAATAAATATATCAACATTTCACAAAAAATTTCCACATTACTATCTTAATGGGAAGATTTTTTATTTTTTATTTTTTTATTTTTTATTTTTGCATAGAGTGGGCGTTGAGACAAGAATAGTTTATGAATAGATCCTTGAATCTAAAGTCTTATTAACTATATAAAAACCATTGTCAACACAGGTTGATCAACCTCCAAAATGTGAAAATGGATCGAGTTTGACTAAATCGTTTTTAGAAAGTCATTAGTTTGGACGAAATGAAAAAATAAATATTTTTTTAACAGAACTTTTCATAAAAATAACCACGGTAATATATAAGTTACACCAAATAATTGAAGCAATTTACATGACACCTTTCACGTGATGAATGATTAATTACTATTTGTATAAACAAATCATATGTTTGCCCATAGTTTGTCGCGAGATGATTATTCAAAAATTTCACTTGCAAAGAAACAGACAAAGGAAGCGTCGTCATTTTCTTTAGACGTCAAATTATAGTCCTCACTAATTAATTTTTTGTTAACGTGGAAAAGAAGAATAAATGACCTAGGGTCTATTGTAGCTACCATGTGCGTGTAAATATTAATGATCATACTACAACATTCTTTTGATTGGGCAACAATAAAAAAGAGTTCTCAAAGATGCAAAAAATTTCATGAACTTGATGTGTTTGTGATGTGATGAACAAATCTCTTATGTTTTGAACTTGAAAAAGCTAGAAGAAAATTGAGTACATGTGTGTGATAAAATAAAAGAAAAAATGGATGGAATTGGGTGGGTGGAAGTAAGATGGATTGACTTTATGATATGGGTATGAACATATTTAGAAGGTGGAAAGTTTCATTTCTTGATATGAAGGCAATGATTGTGCCATAATTGATAGATAAAAGTCAACTATAATTGCTAGGGTAAGAAGCACTATAAAAAGTATTATGAATGTATGACTAGAAATGAGAACAAAATGCAGGCATTATATGCAGATAAAAAGGTAATTACCAAAAGAGATAGGGAACTTTAGAGGCAGCATATATATCTTCCTAAATAATCCCTGTCTGCCAACGGAGATTATGATATTGCTTTATTAATTTCATTTAATAATCCTACTTTATGGCACCACTATGACACTTTTCCTCTTGTCTACATTCAATGATTCAAGTAATCAATTCAAAAAAACACCCATGCAACATTTTCACAAGTTATATGATTAAAATGTAAAGAATTAAATTGAAACCTAAATCAAAGTGTTCTATAGGCAAAAACTTTTATCAATAAAGAAGAACCCACTTGGACCTGGTAAGGATAGTTGAAGTTGGTCTGAATTAAAGTTAAAGGGATAAAATATTAATTTTACTTATAGTAAAGGAGTAACGCAAATAATTAAAAGATCTGGATTTAGGAATTGCAGGATTACAAAGATGATGTAATAGGTATAGATTGATGATTATTTTGGTGTGGATATTTAGTAGCATTCAAGGCTACATTTGTGCTGATACTAGCTTGGATATAGGAGAGAAATTTTGGAAAGAAACATTCTTTATCTCTTTTTATATGTGAACAACATTTGTATATAGGTTAAAACATCCAAGTATTTATATATTTATTTTTGCTCATAAAAAGATAGATAATAAAATATAAAATAATTAGAATTCACCGTTTAAAATTTATAAACTGATTTTTTATATTTCAAGATGGTTAAAACTGAATGTGTTTAGTAAAATTATAAAAATATTTATTTAAGGTGATTTAAGTCTCAAATCATCGTTGAATTAAAAAATAAGTCAACTAAATAATTCGTTTTTGTAATATAGATTTTAGTCTTCACTATTGCACGAAAGTATTGTTTTAACGATTATTTTTTATTAAATCATGTGACTTCTCATACGCGAATATCTAACCATTTTATATATAATTATTTGAATGTGGTGTACAACAACATATGCATATATATTTTTTTATGGATTATGCACATTTAATTAAACAATAACCAAAATAATAATCAAGAACAGGTATTAGACTCTCTACTATGTTAAACTAATTATATTTTATAAAAAGTGGAATTTTTAATATTAAGTTTTAAGTGCACCTAAGTCGATAAACAAACATCTTAAATATAATATTAGATATGATATATGTAAGTAGTTTAAGAAATTCGATAATAGATGATATAATTATCGTAATAAATCTTGTTAAGATACTCTCAACTTAATAAATAAATTTATGTTAAATTAATGTTGCAAAATCAACTCATAACATGATATTTAGATGCTGCTTATATCCTATAATTTAATGTTTTTTATTACATGTTTAAAAAACAAAAGTACTTATTTATTTGGTTGAAGAAGTGCCATAATATTTATGTGTGTTGGTGTAGGAGGGAAGGTGATGAATAATATGAAGCATCTGAATGTAGGGTAGGGTAGGGTGTTTTAGGTCTCTATTCCTATTATGTGTGGCCAAGCAAGGGGAGGTTCCCCAGGAGGAATGATACAATGTGGCAGCAAATATCTCAGACAATGGTTTTGCCTAATTTTCACAATAATATTGCTCCTCACAACAATGCCTAGCTAGGTATATGTATGAATATGATGTTTCCTCACTCAAAAATGGTGTACTAGCTACCTAGCTAACAATCTGATTCATTTCCTTGGCCCCATGCAACTCTGAAACGTTATCATCATCTTCATCTGTACCATTTAATAACATGGATCATGCAATAGTACACCATCTTAACACTGTTTGCTTTGCTTCTCTAACACCATTTCATTCATTTACAAACCCTGCAATTATTCATTAAGCCAAAACATCTATAAGTGTCTAAGTATTCAGTTTTTTCTTTTTTCTTCAACTGCATAGTGAGAAATTCTTGTATACACACAATGCTCCGGTTACACTATGCACACTACTTAACCAGCATAATATAAATTCCTGTGTCACCTATAATTATAAACATTTCTTGTTTTAAATATTTACTCTAACACGAAGTGAGTTACATTCAATGCACAAAATAAAAATAAATAAAAAAAATCAATGCACAAAAGTTGAGAATGGAACGTTATGTTTAAAAAAAACATTTCACCGCTTACTAATCATTAAAGTTGAAACCATATTTAAGATGTTGTCTAGAGTTTTATCACAATTTTATTCTTAAAATGAGTTTTGGAGAATTAAGAAAAAGAAATGTATTTAAATATATATTAGCTTTAAATAGTAAGTTACATGAGACTATTGGATGTATCGAAATAAATTCTTATATTGAGGATTAAAAAAATAAAATTTTTCTTAGATATTCAAATATGAGTCTAAGTATGTAAAAATAAAAAAGTTGAACAACATATTAAAAAAAACTATAAACCTAGTATATTTTGAATTAAAAGTAATATTATTTTTGTGTGGGTATGTTCGGTTCTTATAAAGTGTTAATTGATATTATTATATTGGAATTTGAAATTTAATTAATAGTTATTTATAATTTTATTAATTTTTGAATTATCAATTATTTTTAATTGTCTTAAGTTATTTTAACCTTCTTTTTTTCGCTCAAACTAGAGTACCAAAAGTTCTAGTTAATCAGAAGAATGGCTAAAGAAGTTTTGTCCTAGTTATGTCTACCTTAGAAATATTTTAAGGTTTATTGTGTAGCAAGATACATGCACTCAATATTTTGTTTCATATAAGAAGTGTAGGATTTTGAGGGTAAGCTGCCATAAAAGAAAACATTATTACTCCCTTTCAAAATTTTAAAATTTAAACTGGTGTGAAGTGAGACGGTGTGATATTTTTTTATGCAGATCTTTTTACTGTATCCTTCCATGGGTTTCAGTCACGTCCACCAGCACCCTTTTTTCTCATTGGTCTCTATTTTTTTATTTATTTTATTTCTTTTAATTTCAATCCCACACTTTTCTATTTTCTTTTTTTCTCTCTCTTTGATTTATTGGCTGCTGCATAAGTGTGGAAGCCAGAGAGAATCCAGTCTGATCCATCCATGCACTCAATAGTCTGATGCTAATTTTCCCTAATGCAGTTAATTAACTGAGAAATCTCTTCTAGCTTTATTTTTTGTACACACATAAATCATAAAATCAAATTCAACGTAACGTGTGTTTTGAAGTGTCCAACTTCCTCTTATTCAATAAACTCATGTGGATTTAATTCAACCCATTGATTTTATGAATATTCAGGTGTGTCCTTTGTCCAACGCATATGGGGTTAATGTTTTGATTTAATTAATCGATTCCAAATTCTTTGCATCCCTTTAGCTAAATGCCTAAACACACTTGCCTTTTACCTTTTTTCAAAGTGTCAATGCAAATTAGTATGAAATAATAGTGATAAATATGAAATAATTAAATAATGAAAGCAGAAGAAAACTAGGACAATCTTGATATTGGTCCTAGTGTTTGGAAAGTGTCACAATTCTGGTAGCTGTACCTATCAACTCATTAGTCCTGTTGTGTGTTGTCTTTCTTTCTGTATTGCAAACATTGGATGCTTTCTCTTTAGAGAAGACGAACAAGAGAATGTGTGAGCCTTCTTATGGCTGCCAGGTCTTCAACGTTGAACATTTGAAACATCTCTCTGACTCTTAGTACCCTTCGTAAATATTAATTATTAACACTGCGTGGAAATTTAAACTAAACTAATTCTACCATTTTTTTAATTTTAATCTGCTCTCCATGCTTTCATTTGACTTGTGTACATGTCTCTCTCTCTCTCACAGTCTCTCAATTCATAAAATAATATATTTTTTGAACTGTACAAAACCAGGGTCTCTTATTTATAAGGCACAAGCACTACCCACCAAATCTTCATTCAGATCAGAAAGTGAGAGTTTGGATCCTCAGAGACAGATAGAGATTTTCCAGGGAATACTCAAAAGAGAGAGATATGGGAAGAGCTCCATGTTGTGACAAGGCAAGTGTTAAGAAAGGGCCATGGTCACCAGAAGAAGACACAAAGCTGAAGGAGTACATAGAGAAGAATGGAACGGGAGGGAATTGGATTGCTCTTCCTCAGAAAGCTGGTAAGTGAAAAAATGTTATGATTTTATGAAAAGAATGCTTCAATGTGTTTAAGTGAGATCTCATATATGTATTTGTGCAAGCTCTTTCTAATGAGCTCTAGTTTGATTCAAAAATATGTGTATGAGCAGGTCTTAGGAGATGTGGGAAGAGTTGCAGATTGAGATGGCTCAACTATCTCAGGCCCAACATTAAGCATGGAGATTTCTCAGATGAGGAAGACAGAATAATTTGCAGTCTCTATGTTAATATTGGAAGCAGGTATAATAGTTACCAACATTTAATGCAACCACACTATCTCAATAATGCTGAAAACAGTTATTTTTACCACTTCCTAACAATCTAATCTGCAATCAATGACCTACATGTCAAGAATATTTTTATGTGACATCTTTTTCCTCTCTTCTTATCACTTTAATCGCATCCACCACTTTGAGAAACACTGATTAAGTCTCTACCAGTCTAGCTAAAAGTGGTAAAATAAAAAGAAATGAGAAAAAGGGAAACATAAACTGGTCCTTTCTTTAATTTTTCTTTTCAGAAAACCGTGATTGTTGTTCATAATCTGCCTATAGTAATACTTGGATAGCACTTCCTCATGCATGTCAAGTTTTGATCCAATACAGCCATCCACTATGTCTAATTAAGATATTGAGTAAATAATTTTTCTTGGTGGAAACTTGATAACATAACCCACTGAGAGATTTGATTAGAGTCATTTGTACCAAATTTTAACTTTTAATATTGTGAGAGAGGAAAGAAACAAAATCTTAACTTGCTTTCATGTGTTTATAAACAGGTGGTCAATTATAGCTGCTCAGTTACCAGGAAGAACTGACAATGATATCAAGAACTACTGGAACACCAAGTTGAAGAAAAAGCTCATGGGGTTGCTTCCTCTTTCTCATCACAGAAAACAGCTTTCATTTCCTTCCTCTACCCTTCAAAACCCTCCACCCTCTCCTTCATCTCACCAACTGTACGGAGAGTACGGCACCTACGTCCCAGTAACAACATCTTTCACAGGCATGGAACATCTTTCCCTTCCTTCAGCAAACTATGAAAGCACAACAACCTCAGTTTCTCAACCCTTTTACCAAAACCAAGACTCCATGGCTAGTGTTAGCCCCATGCAATGCTATTACCCTATCAGTGACAGCATGCTCATGTTTGGAAGCGAAGGAAGCTGCAGTTCCTCCGATGGAAGCTGCACTCAGGGAAGAGAAATCAAGCAAGAAGAAATCGGCTACCACAGCTACAACCATAACTTGATGCTGAGTTACAACAATAACAACGATGGAGATAAGTCATGTGTGGGAGGGTGCTTCAGCCAAACAACGCTAACACCGTTGGATTATGATCTTGAGGATATTAAGCAATTGATTAGTAGCAGTAGCAGCAGCTTCAATAATAATAATGTTGATGAAAACAAGACAGAAGAGAAGGCGATGTACTGCTGCTACTACTAGTGACTGCAACTGATGATGACTGACTACTGGTAAAAGATATGATGATACGGGGAAGAAGGGTATGTTGGTGAGGCAAAGATTCAGAATATTGATGACATTTTCTGGGGCTCTGCGTTCTTTGATTAAATGAAACATTTCTTGTTTTGACAGTACATGGTAAAAGTTTCTTTATATTTTGTGCATATCTTCTCGGAAGTGGTGATGATGATTACGAAGACGATGATGTTAGATTTTTGTTGAGTACATATTTATTATAAATATATATATCTTTCTATATTGTCAAAATTATTAAGTGATTCAATCTCTTTCTCTACTTACAAACTAGAAAGTATATAACATAGTTTAGTGTGTTTGTTATAAATATTGATCATTATCTTCTCGGTGATATGTATTATATGTAATATATATGAGAATTTGTGGTTTGTTATGTCAGAAACTGCATTATTGAGCTGAGCACTGCGTTGAAGAATCTTTTGCACAGTCGTAGCAAAGTCTGAGTGAAGATGGCTACGTTAACAACGAAAACCACAAATTTCTTAGCATTAATAATAATAATATGAAAGCGATGAAATATGGGCAACAAGAGAAAAGAAAGACTATGAAGGTAGGGAAATTTTGTTGTCTTGTGTGGAAGTGTGGGTGCTGGAGCTGTAACACAAACTTCAAATTATCGAATAAATTATTAGCCGTTTTGAATAAGTTTCTTTTATTCAGAGCCACGACAAGAATGGCAGCAAAAACCATGAAACTTATTTCCTACATGGTTCCTGCGAAACAGAACCCATTGTTGACAAACTTTCGTGTATTAGAAACATGCCTATTGTTCTTCATTTTTTTTTGTTTCTTGAAAGTTTATAAAAATAGTAACAGAACACATGTACATACTACAAAAACTTTTTATACCTTATAAATTGTTATACACCGTAAGTTTCTTTTGACTTTTATAATAATTCAAGTCATAGTTATATGCAGTATTTTACTGACAATGCATATCGAAAATCTTAGTTATGCTTATTTTGAATACTTTTAACGTATTTTTAAATTTTATCAGAACTGTGTGCGAGTGCAATCTTATAATATAGATATAGTTTTCTCTCATTTCATTATTAAATTATTGCACTTTTAATCTCAATCCCTGGTATCAGTTTTAATTTAGTTCTCACAAAAGGATTATATATATACTTATTTTAAAAAGTTTCAATACCAACTATTATTATCATATAGTTTTCTGAATAAGTTTTAAAACATTAAAACATATGGACCTAATGAAAAATATGTATCATACATAATAAAGATTAGAAACAATATACGTTTCATCCGTTATGGTTTTTTGTTCGTGTTTTACATTAACTTTATGTCTATTTTATGATACTATAATAGCAATAGATGACAAGTACCAAATTAAAAAATATATAAGGAATGTGATTGAAAATTCTTTTATAAAGACTATTATTAGCATGAAAGATTCATTAACTTTATTAATAAGTCTAGTTAATCGTGTTTCCCAATATCTCTTTCCTTAATCACGTTTTTTTCCTTTAAATTTGATATACTACAAGACGTTGCACTCAAACCAACTTAATACCTTTCGGTAAAAAAGAATAAAACAAAAGTAAATGGCAACTTACATAAGGATTTTTTTTTTCTTCTTCAATGAGATTTATCTGAGTGATTGATTTTACTATTTTATAACATAATTAAAATCATCTCAAGAATCAACGGTCAAACCAAAGAAAATTTGAGATCATATATAGTGGAACAAATAATAACGTATTAAATCCAAATGGACCCCATGCACATGAACCCTCCCCTAGCTGTTGCTGTTCCTGTTGTTTTTAATTTAGAAAAAAAAGGAAAGATAATCAAAAAACAAAATCACTCTCCAAAAAAGTACTTATATTTATATCACATTATCATCTTTATAGGTTATCTATCGCTCTCAAAGTATAGTATAATACACCATGAATGATATTTGCAAAAGCACTTTGAAAGAAAAAAAAAAAAGATAATGTTTTGCCAAGAGAGCCCTACGTATACGCCAGTTCTAGAGAAAGTGTTTGTGTTCAGAAACAATACAACTCCAAGAGATTAAACAACATATTTTGTATATGATTTTTTGTATGTGTTTGTGCAGAATAACAGGAATATGTTGGGTTGTTCCAAAGGCATTGGGGAATGCAGAGAAGAGGAAGAGCATAAGATGACAAAAGAAGTGGAAGGAAGACATAAGACATTTAACATTAACAGTAAGAGGTTGTGTGGTGTGGTGGAATCACCATTGGGAAGCCAATCAAAAAGGTTCCAAAAAAACATGATCCCCAAGATTTGTGTCAGACTTTGCACTTCCTCTATTTTCAAATCACATACACAGTACTCACACTAATGCACTTTACAATCCACTCTCTTGTCACCATTACTCCATTTTCTAACCTTTTTTTATGACCCATCACACTGTTACTCTGTCTAAATTTTTGAATCTTTAAACATAAACAACACAGTTCATTTAAGTAACATATTTGACACAAACACAAAAACTTGATAAATGAAATCGAATTTAAATATATTTAACTGGAAAGAGCATAAAAGACTGAATAAAAATAACTGAAAAATAATAGTCTTTCTAATATATTTTTTTATTTATCCAAAATACCCCATTTCTCATTTTCTTTTACCAAAATATACTAAATACTGAACAAATTTTCTTTTACCAAAATATACTAAATACTGAACAAATTTCTCGTCATTTTTAAGTTAAATTTAATTTTGTCGTTCATTTACAGTGACCGATTTCTCAATTAATTTTTTTTTAATTTATTTTAATTTATTTTAAATTTTAAATTATTTTATAATTAGTTGAAATTTTAATTAATTTCTATAATTTCAAACTTTAATTAAATCCAATATAACAGATTTAAAAGAAAATCAATTGATAGATCGAATAAACAAATTTCCCTTGCAAAGTTAAAAATTTTGACATAAGACGGTAAGAACTTGAGGGTAACCGATTTTCACCCTACAGAGTAGTTAATATATTTTAGTAAATAAAATGAGAGATGGATTATTTGAATAAATAAAAATTAGAACAATAAATTTTACTATTTTTAAAATTATTTTATGTTTCTTCTGTTACATTCGATTAATTTCTTTCAACAATTTCAATCACTTTTAATCATCTTAAAGATGATTTTACATACGTATACTTTATTTATATTTTTATTATTATTTTATACTAATTATACGAGAAAGAGATATTTTGTGTCTCTACTTTTTTTTACAAAAATAAAAAAGAATGAAGGTGTTACATTAAAAAATAATGAATGATTTCTAGTATGTTGTGTC
>Ga0123340_1001680_pt1 | contig 18816 bp, 20 predicted proteins | sample SirMexnodulemix_FD_89961 | JGI IMG/M metagenome (GOLD analysis project Ga0123340, IMG submission 89961) | Root nodule microbial communities of legume samples collected from Mexico - Siratro Mexico nodule mix | ecosystem: Host-associated > Plants > Roots > Nodule | place: Mexico: Nepantla... | reverse complement strand
TTACAGAAAAAAGAATACTGTTATAGAAAACAAAAGAGTGTTATTTCGGAAATTAAAGAATAAAGAGTACTATTGAGGAAAATAAAAAATAAACAGTGCTATTGAGGGAAATAAAAAATAAAAAGATGCTAATGAGGTAAACAATTCCAAAATTCTATTCTCTCAAAATCAAATTTTAAGATGTTTTTTGGTAGTGAAAATTTGACTTCCCAAATATTAGTTTCTCACAATCTACAATAAACAATTTGCAAAAAAATTATTTATTTTCATACCATTCAAATAAAAAAGTCACAAAAAATTATAACATCTCACTTCATACTTCAAAACAATACAAAGTCTCTCCATAAAAAAAATATTTTTTATAAAAGAAATATTATTATGGTAAAAATTTCTAAATAAAACATCATGAAAGACTTACAATATCCTAATACACTATACTTCCAAACAACAACAAAATATTTTCATTACAATTTTTTCTTTTAAAAAATAAAATACCTTTCAGAATTTGTTTTTCAATAAACCAAATTTTAATTGAGTACGAATTCACACTCAACAAAATTGAAAGTGAGAATTTGACTCGCGGGCTGAATTCCTATCTTGTAGAGAATGTGAACACAAGGTAAGATTTTCCTCTGTATTTTGTGAATTCTCATGTTATTTAACTCAAAGTGCAAACTTTAGGCTTTATATCCATATAAACAAAAACGAAATGAAAATGATTCTACGCCTACTAACTTCACATCCGAATTTGTGGGTGGTTTCCTAAATACACGACAACTTATTCCTAAATAATAGGTCAACAGTTAACCATACTAAAAAAAAACATATACATTAAAAAAATAGAACCTAACATTTAATTGCTAACTATTCCCTCTCTTAAATTATATAATTTAGTTTATCTCTGAAATTTCCAACATGCCTAACATCCTTCGCATTTTTGAGAATTGGTCTAACATGAGTGGCTTGGTCATTATATCAGCAACTTGAGTCTAAGAGTTGCAGTGACTTAAATTTATAGTTCCATCTTTCACTAAATCTCTTAAAAAATAGAATTTGATGTCTATATGTTTGCTCCTTCCATGAAACATTGGATTCTTTGATAATTGTATCGTGGAATTGTTGTCACAGAGAATTAGTGTGTTCTTTGGTTCTTCAATACTTAACTCCTCCAACACCCTTTTAATCCAAATACATTGACAAGCACAAGAAGCATCAACTATATATTCAGTTTATATGATGGATAATGTAACCATTGGTTGTTTCTTTGAGAACCATGAGACTACTCCAGAGCCAAATAAAAATACCAATCCACTAGTGCTTCTTCTATCATCTATATCCCCAACAAAATCACTGTCAGAATATGCTACAATCTTTTTTTCCTCCTGTTTATAGTAAATGCCTAGTTCAGAGGGACTAGACATAAACCTGCTGATCAAGCTTACTCCATACATTAAATCTGGCCGAGTTGCATTCAAATACATAAGACTACCAACTACTTAATTGAACAACGTTGCATTAATTTTGGTTCCTGCATCATTTTTTGACAATCTTGTACCTGGAACAATTGGATTCTTGAGTGCATTACAATTTTCCATGCCAAACCCTGACAACACTTCTTGAGCATATTTCCTTTGACGTATGAAAATTCCATTTGAATTCTACATAACTTCAACACCAAGAAAGTATCTCATTTTGCCTAAATCTGACATATCAAATTCTATCATCATGGATCTTCTAAACTCATCACACTTACTTCCATCATTTTCAGTATATATTAAGTCATCAACATAGAGAATTAAAATTAGAATTTTACCTCCCTCCTTTACTTTTGTAAATAGTGTATATTCACAAAGGCATCTATCAAATCCATTTCAAGCAAAATAAGCTTCTATTTTGTTATACCAAGCTCTAAGTGCTTGTTTAAGACCATAAAGTGCCTTTTAAATTTGTATACTTTCTCTTTTTCACCCTTTTTCCCAAAATCATTTGGTTGCAACACATAGATCTCCTCTTTAAGTTCACCGTGGCAAACACCTTTTTGTAATCCACTTCATATTATTGCACATACCCTTTAGCTACTAACTATAAAATGAGTTTAATCTTAGCACCAATGCTAAGCATGTGATTTGATGAAGTCAATAAAGACCATAGCTTCCTGAAATTCTGATGGATTGAATCCGGACTATGTTAGATCAATGCCTAGCACGTGAGTTGATCAAGACAACTTCATGAAGAATCTGTTGGAACCAACTTGGACCGGAATTGTTCAAGTGGATGACTTTGAGCCAACATGAAGATGGTTGGGTGATTCGGTCTTAGGTCCTTAGTTGGGTTTGTGTGTTGGCTTGGTTCTTAATCATTAGTTGCATGGTTCATCATTCTCGAGGTGCTAAGAGATTCACAAATATTCAAATTGTTTTTATTAAATTGGTTTTAAGAAAAGTAGCCTAAACTATTTTTTTGTTGAAAATCTTTTTCAATCAATTGAATACTTGAAACAATCGAATGAATTGTGACAGTTATTTCTATTACAAGTGGAATCTTTGACTGAGTCTTCTAACGATCAATTCAATCGATTGAATGGTTTATTCAATTAATTGAAACTATGACAACTAAGTTGATTTAAAACTGATTTGGTTATATAAAGGAATTGACACTATTATTTTGAGATAACTAAGATTTTCGAAAAGCATTCCTTGAGAGATTCTAAAGTGAGAAATAGTGCCCAGTTTGTGCGAACATCTTTGACAAAGCTTTTCAAAACAAGAAACCTCCAAGAACGTGAATCTTGTAGCATCCTTGAGTGAGGTTCTTCCGACTTTGGTTCTGGACCAAAGCTAAGTCTTCTACACTTGATCTTTAGTCATTGTAATCTGTTATGTGTAGAAGTACTGAGTGATCAAGTTGATCTTGCATTGTATTGTAATCTGTTTGCTGTTTTCAATTACTGGGTTTGTAATTGAGTTGGTGCAGTGAGTTTCTACACTGGTCTCGCATCTACTAAGGGGTTCAGTGGAGTAAGTGCTGCGGGGAGCAGTGTTTGCTTGCGGGTTGCAAGTGGTGTTGGTGCAGTGGGTTTCTACACTGGTTTCACACTAGTTGAGGGGTTCAGTGAGGTGTGAGTATTGCGGGGAGCAGTGATAACTTGTTGGGAGCAAGGGTTATAAACTGATCTTGTGATCTTTTTAGTGGAAATCTTTGCTAGTTTGCAAAGAACTAGACGTAGCCCTTGAGGAAGGGTGAACCATGATAAATCTTTGTGTTCTTGATTTCTTCTTCTCTCTTCTTGATCGTTTTATTATCTTCTTGCATTCGCCTAATAAACTAATCACTGAATCTTGCTATTCACTAAGAATTTTTGGGTGTATGTTTGTGTTCTGAATCTGTTTACATATATCTGAATCAACTATGCTTCTGGGTTATTTCTATTGTTCATTCTTTAAATCTACTGGACTGTGTTTAATCATCTTGATTCTGGATTAACATATCTCTGTACTGAAAACTGTATTCTGGATTTATTTCTAACAACTTCCGCTGTGCATAATTGATTATTTACTAAAGTTAAACAGTTGGAGGATGAGTTACTTCAAGCAAAAACTGATTTTGAAACTTTAGAAAAGCAGTACAATTCTGCAAACTCCAGTAGATTTAATTCTAGCAAACCAATTGATTGTGAAAACTGTGTAGTTTTACAAAATAAAGTGAATTATTTGGTTTCTACTACATCTAAACTTTCTATGGGAACAACTAACCTAAATGCACTTTTGGGAACTGAAAATTGTGTTTTTGAAAAAGCTGGTATTGGTTATCAAATTAGTCCTAAAGGGAAACAGAAATTGTTTAACAATTTTTTTAAGGGTTCTAGATCACAGTCTTTACAATCCATCACTTGCTTTTATTGTATGAGAAAGGGCCATTTAGTTAGAAACTGTAGAATAAGGAAATTTGATGTGCCTAAAGCACTAGTTAGGTGGATGCCCAAAAGCACATCTAACAGTGTTAGACCCAATATTAATAGGGTACCAAATCCTTAAATTCAATCTATGTTGCAGGATCAGTTAGCATCCAGTAAACTGATGTGGTATCTGGACAGTGGATGCTCAAAACATATGACAGGAGACGCTTCACAGTTGATCAACTTGAAATGGAAACCAACAGGATTCGTTACATATGGAGACAACAATCGAGGAAGGATCCTTGGTGTTGGTGATATTGGAAGTGAGAATAAGGTGATCATTAAGGACGTTTTGCTGGTAGAAGGTCTAAAACACAGTCTACTGAGTATCAATCAATTATGTGATCGTGGATACAAAATCACATTTGAACCAGACCAATGTCTCATAGCAGACTCAGAATCTACTGAAACAGTTCTTGTAGGTAAAAGAGTAAGTAATGTTTACATGCTTAATGTCTCAAGCATCATTCCTAGTATGAACTGTTTACAATCCAGAGATGATGAATCTTTGTTGTGGCATAGAAGACTTGCACACATTCATATGCATCATCTAAATAGGATTGCATCTAAGGATCTTGTAATTGGTCTCCCTAAGCTTAAGTTTGAGAGGAACAAACTCTGTGAAACATGCCAAAAGGGTAAGCAAACTAAAAGCTCTTTTAAACCAATTAATGTTGTTTCAACAACTAGACCACTTGAGCTGCTTCACATGGATTTATTTGGTCCCTCAAGAACTAAGAGCCTAGGTGGTAATTACTATGGTTTAGTAATTGTTGATGATTATTCCCGCTTTACAAGGACATTATTCATTACCACAAAAGATAATGCTTAACTTGCTTTTAAGAAATTTACCAAAGTGATCCAAAATGAAAAAGGGTGTAGGATTTCTACAATTAAATCAGATCATGGGGGCGAATTTCAAAATGAGAGATTTGATAAATTATGTGAAAAGCATGGAATCGAGCATAACTTTTTTGCACCTAGAACTCCACAACAGAATGGAGTAGTGGAGAGGAAGAATAGATCATTGGAGGACCTGGCCAGGACGCTGCTGAATGCAATAGATTTGCCTAAATACTTCTGGGCTGATGCAGTAAGTACAACATGCTATGTCTTGAATAAAATACTCATTCGAACAATCTTAAAGAAGATCCCCTATGAGCTGTTTAAAGGTAGAAAGCCAAACATCTCCTATTTGAAAGTTTTTGGATGTAAATGTTTTATTTTAAACAATGGGAAAGATAACTTGGGGAAATTTGATTCAAAAGCGGATGAGGGTATCTTTCTTGGTTATTCACTGCATAGTCATGCATATAGAGTGTATAAGAGGAGAACCATGGTTGTAGAAGAATCCATGCATGTTGCATTTGATAAAACTAACCACAAAGTGCAGGAAAGCATTAAGATTACTGCAGACGATGATGAACCAGTGAATCAGAAGATTGTTACAGATCAACTGGTTAAATCAGAAAAAGACAATCAATCGGATGAAGTTCAATTGATTGAACCACAAGATCAACCTATTGATTCTGGCACTAGAGCAATAACAACAAGTACTGGACTGCCTAGAGAATGGAGGGTTCCTAAGAATCTATCACTGGATAATGTCATTGGTCAAATACATAAGGGAGTAACTACTAGAAGATCCATGAACCATTTTTGTGAACATATGGCCTTTGTATCACAAGTTGAACCTAAGTCAGTGACTGAAACTCTAGAAGATAGTAGCTGGATCAATGCCATGCATGAGGAATTGAACCAGTTTGCTGAAATGAGGTCTGGAACTTGTTCCTAGAACAAAGGAAATTAATGTGATCGGAACCAAGTGGGTTTTCAAGAACAAGGTAGATGAACAAGGTGTCATTGTGAGGAACAAGGGGCGGCTTGTGGCCAAAGGATATAACCAGGAAGAAGGCATTGATTTTGGTGAAAGTTATGCACTAGTAGCTAGATTGGAAGCAGTTAGATTGCTACTAGCATATGCTTGCATGAAGGGATTCAGATTACATCAAATGGATGTCAAAAGCGCTTTCTTGAATCGGTACATTGATGAAGAGGTCTATGTGAGCCAACCCCCTGGATTTAAATATCAAAACAATCCAGATTACGTTTTCAAGCTTAAGAAGGCCTTGTATGGGTTAAAGCAAGCACCTCGTCAGTGGTATGAGAGGTTGAGTAATTTCTTGCTTTCTCAAGGCTATGAGAGAGGGAAAACATATAAGACCTTATTTATTAAGAATTCATGCAATGATATAATACTTGTTCAAGTTTATGTTGATGACATTATTTTTGGTTCAACTAATGAAAGTTTATGTGAGTAGTTTGTGGCTAGTAGGCAAGGAGCATTTGAGATATCCATGATGGGGGAGCTCAATTTCTTCCTAGGCTTGCAGGTCAAACAAGTTGAACATGACATATTTCTTTGTCAAGCAAAGTATTGCAGGAAATTATTGAAGAAATTTAATATGGAAAACTGCAAGGAAGCTTCCACTCCTATAGTCACTGAATGCTATTTAGATGCTGATGAAACTAGAGTTGATGTAGATCAGACTAAGTTCAGACAATTAATTGGATCACTTCTGTATTTGACAGCAAGTAGACCAGACATCATGTTCAGTGTGTGTTTATGCGCCAAATTTCAAGCTAAACCAAAGGAATCAGACTATGTGGCAGCCAAAAGAATTTTGAAGTATATGAAGGGAACTATTGAAGTTGGTATATGGTATCCAAGTGAGGTATCTTTAAATCTTGTTGGATATTTTGATTCTGACTTTGCAGGTTGCAAAGTAGATAGGAAGAGCACTAGTGGAACTTGTCACTTGCTGGGATCCAGTTTGATATCATGACACAACAAGAAGCAAGCTTGTGTAGCATTGTCAACTGAAGCAGAATACATAGCTGCTGGAAGCTGTTGTGCTCAAACCCTCTGGATAAAACATCAGCTAAGTGATTTTGGACTTAATCTTTCTAAAATACCTTTACTTTGTGATAATACAAGTGTAATTAACTTGACTAAAAATCCAGTTCAACATTCTAGAACCAAACATATTGAAATTCGCCACCACTTTATAAGGGATCACATAATTAATGGTGATTGCGAAATTCAATTTGTTGATTTTGAAAATCAGCTTGCAGATTTATTCATAAAGCCCCTGAACAAAGAAAGATTCAATTTTCTCAAAAACGAATTGGATTATTGATTTTAAAAAAGTGAATTAATTCTGGAGTGATTTACTGACTGGAATGTGATTAAATTGATTGAATTCCACTGTAGTTGAGTAAATTTCATGCTGACCAACTTGTGCATGCTTTTGTTATGTGCGAGGCACCTCATTGGGAAGGTAAGAATTCAGCTATAGCATGGTTAGCCAAAGAATCAATTGAGAACTTGAATGAGACTAATGCATAAGACCAAACATGTGAGGAGAGAGGAAATCCTCGGTGCCACGTGTCACTGGCCTGATGGCAGTCAACTGGTCAAAAAGCAATGCAGAGAATCTCTGAAGCTAAGTACCTCTATCCAGCTGCAACATCATCTATTCGCAACAAACTACAGAATTACTTTTTGTGTGTTGTCCATCAGTTTGTTGTGTTCTATGATTTCTAGTTTTGTCTTCTTGTGTGTATGAATTTTGTTTAAATAATTGGTATGCGCCCATGCATTCACTTATGCACACAACTATCACTGCATTGTGCAAACACTAGCGTGTCTTGGATCATAGAGCATACTACCTTGCTTTCACCTTAATCCATTATGGCATCGTTGTCTGCACCTAGGAAGAGGACTAAGAAAGCCCTTATGAAAAACGCTGAACTAGTAAATTCAGATGATGATAATGAGGCTGGATTCCTTATGCGCTGGTTTAATGGAAACAAAGAAAGCATGGAGGAATACCACAAAGAGTACAGCAGAAAAACCTTCGTGAATCCTAAATTTCTGAAAATGGAATTTCTGATAAATGAAAATCTCAACCAAGTTGCTGATCTTCTCAAGTTCCAGAAGTTGGAGAAATTTTTGAAGCTTACTGGAAACATTTATCCAGATCTGGTGAAGGTCTTCTTGAACAATATGTGGATTGGTGAGGGCGTAATCTACTCACAAGTGAAGGGAGTAGACATGGCTATAACTGATGAGGTGTGGCTGTCGGTGGCTGGACTTAGAGATGCAGGTACCATTGTGAGCAGAGCTAATGTAGCTGATCTTGGTGGATTCAACAAAGTGTAGTTCTTTAGATCATGTCTAAGGAACCCAAACAATCTAGCTAGAAGCTTCTCTATTGGAGGACTTTCAGTCATTCCAAGGATTCTTACCTATATAGTCATATGGCTACTCACTCCAAGGGGATTCAACCATGTTGTTCTTACTGAAGATGATCTCATTCTGATGTATTGTTTGATCAATAAGATCAAGGTAAACTGGGTTAGTGTCATCAAAGAGCAACTGTTTCGCATTAGGAAGAAGTTGGAATTTCAAATTCCTTATGCTATTCTGATTTCGGGTTTCATTTAGTACTATGATATTGATGTGGAGAATGAGCTTGTTGAAGAGGTTAAGGCTCATAGCGAAATCACTGCTGCAACGCTATCCAAGATTGGACTAAAGGGGATGAACGACAACCAGTGGATCTGCAAGGCAAGTGCTGAAGAAGATGAACTAGAAGATGCTGGAGATGGGACTAGGACTGCAGCAAAACCATTTACTGAAGAAGACATGGGGACAGGAGAACAATCTTATTCCAGATTTGAGCAACTCATGATCAACCAGTTGGGCAGCATTGAGTCCAGTCAGTGTAGCCATCATGAATACTGTGAAACACATTTTCAACATCTTGAGGAACAAGTGGAAGATATCCAAGGGAAGCTTGGTCAGATGTTCTATGGGCCAGATGACTAGTGGTCACATTGTATTTTCTGTGTGTTTCCCTCCATTTGTTGAACTCAATGGGGGAGAAGTAATTGTCTGTGTCTCGTGTCTGCCCTGTATGTTTCGTAGTTTGTTGTGTTTCATGCTTTGCATCTGTTTCAGTTTGGTTTGCTTAAGTTTAGTTTTGTATAGTCTAGCACTAAGCTTGGTTTGATTGAATATTTGCTGGGTTTGTCTCAGCACCTGCAACTCAGTTACGTTTCTAGTTTGTTGATGTTTCCTTAATCATGTTCTTTGTCCTTTGATGTATTTGGCAACCTGTTATGATGATTGACCACTACAGGTCAATTTATATTAATGAAATGTTTGCCTTATGTTATTCAATCTCTTTATATGCTTTTAAGGGACATCAAAGTATGGGGTAGTAAAACATCTTGATCTGAACTAACTGAGTCTGGGTACAGGAAGAAATTTAATTAAATGTGTTTTAGTTCAATCAGTTGATTTGTTATTTTTGCTCTGAACTTATTAGCTCTTATGATACTAATAAACTGTTTGAGTGCAAAGACAAGTATTTCAGGTTCAAACTGATAAACTCAACACACATCAGATTGCCTTCATCAAATTGGGGGGGATTGTTAGCACCAATGCTAAGCATGTGATTTGATGAAGTCAATAAAGACCATAGCTTGCTAAAGTTCTGATGGATTGAATCTGGACTATGTTAGATGAATGCCTAGCACGTGAGTTGATCAAGTCAACTTCATGAAGAATGTGTTGGAACCAACCTGGACCAGAATTGTTCAAGTGGATGACTTTGAGCCAACATGATGGTGGTTGGGTATTCGGTCTTAGGTCCTTAGTTGAGTTCGTGTGTTGGTTTGGTTCTTAATCATTAGTTGCATGGTTCATCATTCTTGAGGTGCTAAGAGATTGACAAATATAAAATTGTTTTTATTAAATTGGTTTTAAGAAAAATAACCTAAACTATTTTTTTGTTGAAATTTTTTTTCAATCAATTGAATACTTGAAACATTCGATTGAATTATGACAGTTATTTCTGTTACAAGTGGAATCTTTGACTGAGTCTTCTAACTGTCAATTCAAACGATTGAATGGTTTATTCAATTAATTGAAACTGTGACAACTAAGCTCTTTTAAAACTGATTTGGCTATATAAAGGAATTGGCACTATCATTTTCAAATAACTAAGATTTTCGAAAAGCATTCCTTGAGAGATTCTAAAGTGAGAAATAACGCCCAGTTTGTGCGAACATCTTTGACAAAGCTTTTCAAAACAAGAAACCTCCAAGAACGTGAATCTTGTAGCATCCTTGAGTGAGGTTCTTGCGAATTTGGTTCTGGACCAAAGCTAAGTCTTCTACACCTGACCTTTAGTCATTATAATCTGTTCTGTGTAGAAGTACTAAGTGATCAAGTTGATCTTGCATTGTATTGTAATCTGTTTGCTGTTTTCAATTACTGGGTTTGTAATTGAGTTGGTGTAGTGAGTTTCTGCACTGGTCTCACATCTGCTGAGGGGTTCAGTGGAGTGAGTGATGCGGGGAGCAGTGTTTGCTTGCGGGTTGCAAGTGGTGTTGGTGCAGTGGGTTTCTGCACTGGTTTCACACTAGCTGAGGGGTTCAGTGAGGTGTGAGTGCTACGGGGAGCAGTGATAACTTGCTGGAAGCAAGGGTTATAAACTGATCTTGTGATCTTTTTAGTGGAAATCTTTGCTAGTTTGCAAAGGACTGGACGTAACCCTTGAGGAAGGGTGAAATCTTTGTGTTCTTGATTTCTTCTTCTCTCTTCTTGATCGTTTTATTATCTGCTTACATTTGCCTAATAAACTGATCACTGAATATTGCTATTCACTAAGAATTTCTGGTTGTATGTTTGTGTTCTGAATCTGTTTACATATATCTGAATCACCTGTTCTTGTAGGTTATTTCTATTGTTCATTCTCTAAATCTACTGGATTGTGTTTAATCATCTTGATTTTGGATTAACATATCTCTGTACTGAAAACTGTATTCTGAATTTATTTCTAACAACTTCTGTTATGCATAATTGATTGTTTACTGGACAGTTCAGAACTACACGAGTTGCTTGATTGAATCAAGAATTTTTATTCTCTATTTCAAGAAGATTTTATATTTGCGAAAAGATTTTGAAAGTTCATTTCACCCCCCCCCCCTCTTGAACTCGGTCTAAACCTTATTTTACATTTAGGCCGAGTTCAAGAGGGGAGATGAATTGAACTTTCAAAAAATTTTCGCAAACAATTAAAATAGTTGAAGAGAGGATGAAAGTTATTTATTAAAACTATTGAAAAGATGATATCAAGAAGTTCACAGCAAAGAGTCAGTAAATTCCAGAACATATTCAATCAATTAAAGTGTTTAACAAGACTGAAAAGACCACTAATTAGTTTATTGGAAACAAACAGTACTAACAATTAACAAATATCAGAAAGTAAACCAGAAACAAAAGCAGAAGCAATTTATTGAATTGAACTATTTTCAGAACAATCCAGAAACAATCAGTTAAACAATATTCACAGTAATCTACAGATCAATCACATCAAAACAGTTCTGATTAATAGGTAATACAAAAAACCACAATCAAGAAAATAGGTTTCCAGAAATTCAACTACTAAACAGTGATTTCAGAACACAGTAAACACTCCAAAATAATGAACAGTTTCAGTGAAATATAAGTTGATAGAACAATTCTAGAAAAGAACAGAGAAACACCAGAAGAATGAACAATCAATTATGTGCTAAGAACAATTAATTGCACAAACAAGAACAGAATCAACAAGTGTTCAAGAAGAAAGAAAGAAAGATCAAGAACACAAGATTTTATCCTGGTTCACCCTTCTGTAAAATAAGGTTCAGACTGAGTTCAAGAGGGGTGTTGAATTGAACTTTCAAAATCTTTTCGCAAATATGAATTGTTCTTGAAATAGAGAATGAAAATTCTTAATTCAATCAATCAACTCGTGTAATTCTGGACTGTTCAGTAAACAATCAATTATGCACAACAAAAATTGTTAGATATAAATCCATAAAACAATTTTCAGTATAGAGATGTGTTAATCCAGAATCAAGATGATTAACCACAGTCCAGTAGATTAGAAATAACCCAGAAGCACAGTTGATTCAGATATATTTAAACAAATTCAGAACGCAAACATATACCCATAAATTCTTAATGAATATCAAGATTCAGTGATCAGTTTATTTGGCAAATGCAGGCAGATAATAAAATGGTCAAGAAGAGAGAAGAGGAAATCAAGAACACAAAGATTTATACTGGTTCACCCTTCCTCAAGGGCTATGTCCAGTCCTTTGCAAATTAGCAAAGATTTCCACTAAAAAGATCACAAGATCAGTTTACAACCCTTGCTCCCAGCAAGTTATCACTACTCCCCGTAGCACTCACACCTCACTGAACCCTTTAGCTAGTGTGAAACCAGTGCAGAAACCCACTGCACCAAAACCACTTGCAACCCGCAAGCAAACACTGCTCCCTGCAGGACTCACACTCTACTGAACCCCTCGGCAGATGTAAGACCAGTGCAGAAATCCACTACACCACCTCAATTACAAACCCAGTAATTGAAAACAGCAAACAGATTACAAAAACAGTAAGATCAACAACTGATCACACAATACTTCTACACAGAACAGATTACAATGACTAAAGATCAGGTGTAGAAGACTTAGCTTTGGTCCAGAACCAAAGTCGCAAGAAACTCACTCAAGGATGCTACAAGATTCACGTTCTTGGAGGTTTCTTGTTTTGAAAAGCTTTGTCAAAGATTTTCGCACAAACTGGGCGCTATTTCTCACTTAGAATATCTCAAGGAATGCTTTTCAAAAATCTTAGTTATCTCAAAATGATAGTGTCAATTCCTTTATATAGCCAAATCAGTTTTAAAACAACTTAGCTGTTAGAGTTTCAATTAATTGAATAAACCATTCAATCAATTGATTTGACCATTAGAAGACTCAGTCAAAGATTCCACTTGTAACAAAAATAACTGTCACAATTCAATCGATTGTTTCAAGTATTCAATTGATTGAAAAAGATTTTCAACAAAAAAATTTTTAGGCTATTTTTCTTAAAACCAGTTTAATAAAAATATTTTTAATATTTGTGAATCTCTTAGCACATCAAGAATGATGAACCATGCAACTAATGATTAAGAACTAAGCCAACATCAACACACAAACCCAACTAAGGACCTAAGACCGAAACACCCAACCATCTTCATGTTGGCTCAAAGTCATCCACTTGAACAATTCTGGTCCAGGTTAGTTCCAACAGATTCTTCATGAAGTTGTCTTGATCACCTCACGTGCTAGGCATTGATCTACCATAGTCCAGATTCAATCCATCAGAACTTCAGCAAGATATGGTCTTTATTGACTTCATCAAATCACATGCTTAACATTGGTGCTAACACCTTCCTCAAGGCCTACATTCAGTCCTATGCCAACCAGCAAAGATTTCCACTAAAAAGATCACAAAAGATCAGTTTTACACAATACAATACTTGAAAACCACAAGCAACCACTGCTCCCAGCAGCAAGCAGCCTACTGAACCCTACAACCGCTGTTCAACCAATGCAGAAGCTACTGCACTAAACCAATTACAATTACACACCCTTTGTAATATGTAACACCAAACTCACAGTACAAGAAATATCAAGAATAGAACAATTTCAATAGTGATTCTACACAAACAGATTACAATAGTATTAAGAACAGAGTAGAAACACTTAGCTCTGGATAAAGATCACAGTTCCACAGATTCACATCCAAAGCAATGCTCCAAGACTATTGTTCTTGATGAAAATTGAAGGTCAAAAGCTCTGAAGATGTTTTGTGTGTTTTCTCTCTTTGAAAGTTTCACAAATGTTTACACAGAATGAATTTGTTACTTGAAAATCATGAGCTTCTCCTTTACATAGAAACATTGTTTTAAATCTGTTAAAACTTCAATAGATTGTAATAACTGTTCAATCAATTGAATTTTTCTGAGACAAAAACTTTATCAAGTTCAGAATAAAACCAATTTATTAATTTTCTTTCTGAAACATCTTTATTTGAAAACTTTGATTAATTCGATTAACCAAGATTAACTTTGGAGCTTACTTTTAATTATGAAACATGCAACATATGATTTTATATCAAGAGCAAGACTCACACACACACACAACTTAAGTCTAGAGCCAAGAGCTTCATCAATCTTCATGATTCTTCTTGAAATTCCCTTGATCCTTTTGACTTCATTCTCTTGTTGATTTCATCAAATCCTCTAGCAACTCTTGGTGCTAACAATCCCTGCCAATTTGATGAAAGCAAACATTTGTGTGTTGAGTAGCATTCTTCAATCCTAAATAAACTGAACTCAAATAGTTGATTAGTATATGTAAATTCAATAAGTTCAGGGCAAAAACTAAAACAGACTGATTGAACTGAAACAATTAATTATAATTCCTCGTGATTCTCAAACCAGTTCAGATCAGACTTTTATGTAATCATGCAATTGCTCCCCCATACTCCATTGTCTCGTTTAAAGTATGAAAGAAAATAAATGAAATAGTATTAGAAGTCAGAACCATATTAAATTGAAAAACACAACAGACCATATTTCATTCCATAGAAAACATGTAACATATCCGGGCAGCATATATGAGTGAATCATCAGCCTTACATCATTTTGGACAAATTACATCAAGCAGGATAAGTAAATGACCATAGAACTGGACAAACCAGCATGAAACATAGGCAGCAGTAGCAGTAAGGAAATAAAAAAACAAACATAGAAAGACATAGAAAGACATAACACAACAACAAATAGCAAACACACCCTATGCAATCTAATGCAACACCACCAATACTACACCAACACACCACCAGACAGGCCTACTTCTCCCCCTTTGCATTCATCAAAGTGGGATGAAGAAACCAGATATGCAAGAAACAACTCATTCGTTTGGACTGTAGAACATCTGGCCTAATTTGAATTGCACATCCTCAAGGGTGCCTTCGATGTTCTGGAGCCTTGTCTCACAGTATTGATGATGGCTTCTCTCCTCATCATGCATAGTATGTAGCTGAGTCATCATTCGTTCTTCAAAACCAACAAAATAGTTTTCATAACCATTGGGTGGAGCATCAGTAATGGGATCATCATGTCCCTCATCAACATCAGTAGCATCACCTTCTTCTTCTTCACCAGGTTGTTCATCAGGACTATCATAGTCAGCTTTGCATATCCATTGATCATCATTGACCTTGATAAGTCCTATCTTGTTAAGTGTTGTTGCAGTGACTTCATTTTGTGCTTTGACCAGTTCCACCACCTCTCCATTAGTGTCAATCTCAAAGTACTCAATGAAGTGTGATAAGAGAACAACATAAGCGATCCTGAATTCGACCTTCTTCCTTATTTAAATAATGTGTTCCTTGATGACGCTGACCCAGTTAACTATGATCTTCCCCATCAGGCAGTACATGAGCATGAGGCCTTCTTCAGTAAGCACAACATGGTTGAATCCCCTTGGTCTCAGCAACCAAATTACAATAAACGCAAGGATTCTTGGCGTGACTGAAAGCCGACTAACTGAGTAGCTCCTGGACTTAGTGTTTTGATTCCTCAGGCAGGACTTGAAAAATTGTGGCTTGTTAAACCCCTCTAGTCCAACTGTATGACTCCTTCCAACTGGGATTCCAACATTACGTACTCCAGCAACAACAAGCCAGACCTCATCATTTATGCAAATGTCAACTCCCTTCACTTGAGAATAAATTGTTTCCTCATCATACCACATGTTTGTAAGAAACACTTTGACTAAATCAAGATAGACATTCCCTGATACTCTTACGAATTTCTCCAACTTCTAAAATTTTAAGGCCTCTCTAACCTCGTCCAAATTCTCCTCCTTCAACCATAACATCCTCAGAAATTTAGGAGCTATTATAGCTTTCCTGCTATAGTCTCTATGGAACTCTTGCTTGCTTTAATGATTACCCACAATCCATTTCAAGATAGTCAGTTTCAGTGCTTTCTGAAGGCTCAACATTTTTGACACAAGCTCTTTTTTTGTGCTTCTTTGGTGTTGAAGAGGAGGCCATTCTCACAGAAATATAAAGGTGGATAATAGAGGAAGAATGATATACTGCACACTCTGAGTAATGCGAATGCAATTTAGTGAAGTGTGTGATTAAGTGGTTGTTTATTGTGCTATTTATAATACACAATATCATACATAATACAAATTTGAAAATTCAAACCACTTCTATGTAGTTAATTCAAGCTTGTAGTGTATTGAAAGACAGTTCAGCAAAATCTTTTCAGTTTTGATTCTATAAGCAATAAACTGTCACAAATTTTACTTAGCTTCAAAGTTTGTTGTAGCTTTTGACTTGTTGACTTCCAATGGGTTTATGACATGTGGCGCTGAGTGGTTTATCACTACTCACATGCGCTATGCATTGGATGCCAACTCAACTTGGTCAATGCTTTATCATTTGACTTGGAATTTGCAGTGGAATCTTTACCTTCCCCATACAACAGTATTCCTTGTAACAGCTTACTGTCCAAAGAATCATAAGTCTCCTTGTTCAACATTCTCTCGTCCCAATCAATTAATAAGCATTTAAACAGGATCAGATACCATATCAAGTACAGTGGGTTCAGATAAAATTTAGTAAATTGTCTTTATTCATTGATCATACCAATATTTCATAACATCTAACTAAGAATCAACTATTTATTGGTTGATTGATCTATTTAATATTTTTCAAATCAATAATTCTCAATTCATTTATAAGGAAATTAAATCTCTCTTTATTAAGAGGTTTTGTAAACATATCAGCCAATTGATTCTCAGAATTAACAAATTGAATTACGCAATCACCATTACTAACATGATCTCTTATAAAGTGGTGACATATTTCGATATGTTTAGTCCTGAAATGTTGTATAGGATTCTTTGTTAACTTTATTGCACTTGTATGGTCGCAGTATAAAGGAATTTGAGAAAGAGTTAGTCCAAAGTCACTTAATTGCTGCTTAATCTATAAGCTTTTTGCTCAACAACTTCCGGCTGCAATGTATTCTGCCTCTGCAGTGGACAGAGCTACACATGCTTGCTTCTTACTATTCCATGATATCAAACTAGAACCAAGAAGATGGCATGTTCCACTTGTGCTTTTTCTATCAATTTTGCATCCTGCAAAATCTGAGTCAGAATAACTAATTAAATTCATAGATACCTCACTTGGATACCATAGTCCAACATCAATTGTCCCCTTGAGATATTTCAATATTCTCTTGGCAGCCATGTAGTGTGATTCCTTAGGCTTTGCTTGAAATCTTGCGCAGAGACATATACTAAATATGACATCTGGCCTACTTGCAGTGAGATATAAGAGTGATCCTATAAGTCCTCTATATTTGGTTTGATCAAAATTGGTTCCTTTCTCATCAGTATCCAAATAACATTCAGTGGCAATGGGTGTAGAAGCTTATTTGCAATTTTCCATGTCAAATTTCTTTAACAGCTCTCGACAGTATTTGGATTGACTAAGGAATGTATCATGTTGAAATTGCTTTATTTGCAAGCCAAGGAAATAATTGAGTTCTCCCATCATGGACATCTCAAATTCTCCTTGTATAGCTTTAACAAACTGCTTACACAAAATTTCATTAGTTCAACCAAATATAATGTCATCCACATAAACTTGAACAAGTATAATTTGATTATTTGTTTTCTTAGTGAATAAAGTCTATTTGTTTTTCCTTTCTCATAGCCTTGAGAAAGAAGAAAGCTACTCAACCTCTCATACCACTGTCGAGGTGCTTGCTTCAACCATATAAAACTTTCTTGAGTTTGAAGACATGATCTGGATACTTGTGATCCTCAAATCCAGGGCGTTGACTTACATAGACATCTTCATCAATATATCTATTGAGAAAGGCACTCTTGACATCCATTTGGTGCAATTTAAATCCATTTATGCAAGCATATGCCAATAATAGTCTTACTGCTTCTAATCTGGCCATTGGTGAATAAGTCTCACCAAAATATATTCCTTCCTCTTGGTTGTAACCCTTTGCAACCAATCTTGCTTTATTCCTTACAATAATTCCCTGTTCATCCAACTTGTTCTTGAATACCCACTTTGTTTCAATCACATTCATCTGCTCAGTTTTGGAAACTAATGTCCAGACTTCATTTCTAGCAAACTGATTTAATTCTTCATGCATTGCATTGATTCAGTTGCTATCCTCAAGCGCATCAGCTACTGTCTTGGGCTCCACTTGTGATACAAATTCCGTGTGCTCACAAAAATGATTTAAGGATCTTCTAGTTGAGACTTCTTTCTGAACTTGACCAATTACGTTGTCCAGTGAAAGATTCTTTGGCACTCTCCACTCTCTTGGCAGTCCAGAGTTAACTGTTTCTGTACTAGCTCCAGACTCAATTGATTGAATTCCCTGTTCAATTGGTTGAATCTCTGGCAATTTACTGACTTTTTCTGTTTTATTTTCCACCCAGTACCAACTTGTTGTTCATTAGGAACCTCACATCTGCACCTTCTTAGGACTTTCCTGCATATTCTGGTTAGTTTCATCAAATGCAATATACATGGATTCCTCAACTAACATGGTTCTCTTATTGTATGCTCTATATATGCATGACCATGCAATGAATATCCAAGAAAAATACCTTCATCAACTTTTAACTCAAATTTGCCCAAGTTATCCTTTCTGTTAGCACCAGTGGACTGCTGCAGTAATTTGATGAAGCCAACCATGTGTGAAGAAGTTCAAGACCTATGATCTTATGTAGAAAGCATGAAGATTCATGAAGATTTGAAGCTTGGTCTAGAACTTAGGAATGTGGTTGAGGCAAGTATGATTCAACTTAGTATGATGTACATTTGTTAATCATTAATAAGCTCCAACAATTTA
>Ga0123340_1001675_pt1 | contig 18829 bp, 8 predicted proteins | sample SirMexnodulemix_FD_89961 | JGI IMG/M metagenome (GOLD analysis project Ga0123340, IMG submission 89961) | Root nodule microbial communities of legume samples collected from Mexico - Siratro Mexico nodule mix | ecosystem: Host-associated > Plants > Roots > Nodule | place: Mexico: Nepantla... | reverse complement strand
CGTTTTTTTTTTTTTTTTCAAGGATAATCTAATTTTAAAATAAAATTTAATTATTTATTCTATCAACTAATAGCTCTATTATGTGCAAAAGTATTTACTATGCATCATTATTTATTACTATTAACTATCCAACTATAGTAAACAGTAAAAAGAATTAACAGTGTTATGAGTGGTTATGAGTAAAATAAATTAAGGTTTCATTCAGTTTTAAAAATTAACAATTTAGTTTCTAAATACTACCGCTTAAAACAATTTAATCTAGTTTTTTTAAGAGAAACTCTGCTATTATAAAAGTTAAATTCAATTTAATATAATTTAATATTAATTTCGTTGTTTTCTTTTTAATCCAACTCAATTTCATACAACTAAAGTAATGTTTTGTATTTTATTTATATATTATAATTATGTTATATTATTAAACTATCAAGATAAGATTAAATATTTATATGATATAAGAACTCTAATAATGGATTACAGAATAACTTCGATAAACTTAACTAAAATCTGTCATAAAAGTAAATTTATATATAATTTAATTTTATAAAATCGACTTATAAAATTAACTTTTTATTGTAATTTTTTTTAATACAATTCTACATGTTATTTCTTTAGTTGTTGAGAGTCTCTTGATCCTTCATTTTCCAAATATGATTGGTGTGATTGGGCACGTTAAGCACGAGTCAGATTAAAAAATAGTTACTACTATAGAAAATTGACTTAAATAAAAAAAAATACTTTCTACGCCTGTGAATTAAAAAAAAAAAAAAAGCTCTCTCTTTTAATCCTGACAGTGTGAATTGTATTTAAAACGAAAAACATTATAAACACTGTTTAAAGAACTGTGTCGCCTTTGATTTAAGAAGAGTCATTGGAAATTTTTATTGTTTTTACAGAGCTTAAGAAGTTCTGAGTTTAATTCGTTAGGATTAGGATGTATTTGAATTAATTGCTTGGTCTACTTATTAATTTATCAAGATACATGTCTGTCACGTAACTAATAAAGAACTAACCACTTAGCATAATCCAACTTAACTTCACCTTATTATTCCGTAAACAAAGTTCATTTGGACTTGAATTTAAAAGTAAATCTGGTATACTTTTTAAAACGAGTTTAAATTGTGCTTAGAATAGTTCCAATCCAACTTTATATTTATTTTTTTATATAAGTTTTAAACTATTTTATACTAATAGATAATTAATTAATAAAAAAAATTATATAATATAGTATTATATTATATTTTTAGTAACTTTATTTATTTTAAATATTTATTTGTAAACTATAGTTTAATTTAAATTTTTTATTTTATGATTTAACTATATAAAATTGATATAATGCATTATAAATTCAAAAAACTCAATTTTGGTTTATTTGTTTTAAATTTGATAGATTGGATTCAAATTGAAATTAAATGATAAGATATTGTTAAAATTTTGAATCTAATGAAAACAATTGCCATCATCCTAATCCATCTCACTTTATCTTTTACTGACCAATATTAATCTAAACCAAAACAAAATAAAATAACTCACCATAAAATTAAAGTAAAAGAAAAATCATATCATTTAAAGACTAAAAGTGACAAAAAGAAATATCATGCAAGTTGGGCAAACTTGAATCCAAGATTCACTGTTCATCCATTATTTGGATTTTCTTTGTAAGTTCTGTAATAGTTTTTTATTCGATCTGGAGATTGATCGTTTTACGGAAATTGAATATTAAAAAGGTATACGTTAAAATATAATTAACGACTTTACTGATTCTGAATATTTTCCTGTAATTAATGTAAACATTAATAAAGTTATAAGAAGTTAATAACACATAAGAATTTGCAACAAATATAATTTTGCATGGTTACATATTGAAGTAAAACCACAATATGTTGACTAAATAACTCATAAATATTGGCGGCTCCTTGACTAAAATAAACTGAGTTTAAGTAACTCAGTCATAGGAAGTCTCTATGAAACTGCAGGTGGAAAAATGAATGCTATGACTTCCTCAGTTTTCAAAAATACATATTTAAATTAAATGCCCATTTATGTATTGTCAAGAAGTTGCTTGTGTAAATAATTATTTTCAATTTTAATAAATAACTTCTTTTAATTTAAAAATATATATATCTATAAACTACACATTAAAATAATAAGTTTTGTAGACAATTGCTATTTGAATTCTTCACTGGTACATTATATCTTCAGATAATACGAGACTTTTAATATATCCCCAGTGTGAAAGATTGAATATATAAAACATAAAGTTGTACAGACATTTGAGGATAATTTGATTGCAACTTGATTATGATGTTCGAGCAAGTTTAATAATAATAATCGTTTGCATAAATTCTAATATTATTTTAAAATTGAAGTGTAGATTTCATTCATTTTACAAAATGAAGTTTAAGATAAATACATGTCATTCTCCCGTATAGTATATTTAACTATACAGCAACCACAACGTGATAGTTTTCATAATCCATCACCATTGTTAGGTTCATTTAGCTGAGACTTATAGTTATCTACAGATGAATTATAAGTAATTAGAGGTTTCATTTCTTCAGAACCCCTTGAAGGCAATGTTTAGCCAGTTCTGATAAGAAAAAGTTGAAAGCATGATACTGTGAGACCAGATTCATCATCTAGCTGAACAATGAATTCCCTCTAACCACCACTGTTTCTCAGACGTTCCAGCACATCTTTTTCACCAGTGAGTTGCTTAACCAAACCTTTGAATTGATCATGGTAAAAGTTAAACAAAACCAATACAGTGAAGACTGAAGTCAAATACTGCATGACAGAATATGTAAATGATCCTCTAAGTTTAACACAATTTCAAAGTGCAATGGCACATTAATAGAGCATATTGAATTATGAATTTATGATCCTAGATATCAATAATTCATGATTTCCGAGATTGATAGAGTAATAAAGTAGTAAATATGCAAGCATGTAGGGCAGATAAAAGCTCTTTCCACAAAAGGGCATACAGAACATAAGGTCAATCACTGAATAAATTCTTACTGTTGGTATAATCGCGACAATCGTGTAGGCCAATTCTCAAATTTGTTTCCCATTTATTGTTGAATTCTCTTGCTGTTTCCACTGCATCCTCAGTTGAATATCCAACAAGCCAGCATTTGTTTCTTGGCAATTTTTGTAACTTCCTCACTAGAACAGCTCCTAGGAATATGAACAGAAAGTTCATGATTTCATTAAGGTGAAATAACAACGTTTATGGAGATAAAATCCAATTAGAAAGTTCAGAAAGCTGTCACAAATAAATCGGTCCAAAATGGTCAAGTTTGCTATGACAAAAGGTTGACATCATAATGTCATCTTAGAAGAACTAAATGCACCAGGAATCAAATTCTTGATGCTGAATCTCCCACAATAACAACAATTACTATTTTATCAACAACAGCTAGCACATTGAAATTTTTCTTCTGAATGCTATGACAGCAGATTTCATCATGTGCTTTCACTGATGATAACAGAGGCCTACAAGGAAACTATATAAATAACATAAAAGTTCATATGATGAAGCAAAATTTGCAACATGCACAGACAACAACATCTTTCATCGTTAAGATATTCAGATTGTGATTTTTCTTTTATATGATTGTCCAACTGCAATCACAATCTAGTATACCAGCAATAACACAAAAGGGCCTAATTGCGAGTTCCATATGGTTATGCAAATTTTTAAACCCAATATTTTGCGTTAGCACTTAGCATAAAAATAGAAGACATGCATCCAAACTGTATGCATTTGTGGCAAGTGTAGCATTATTATACAGCCTGTGGTAAAAATTTCTTCAGGCATCATTATTTCAAGATTTTTGTGTATAATAGCAGTTTACAGTTTTGCAGTGTCTAGGATCAAACGAGTATATAACACCATTCAGAAGAAGTCACTTTCTGAATACGTGAGAGTAGTAATCTAGGTAACTAATCTCACCTGGCACTGCTCTACCATACATAGCTGCTAAAGCCACATACAAATCTTCGGGATCTTTGGGCTGAAAATCAAAAACCAGAACCTGAAAAAATGGCAGTAAATCAAATTACACAAAGTACAAAAGACTGCTTTAATTTATTTTTTTTGAAGAAAAATGTTCAAAGTTTGAAATATACAATCAGATGAGAACCCATTTACAATAATGTGAATATCATTCATGAATTGAAGGGTAATTAGTTAGTACTAGGAAGGGAATATAAATATGAGGAAGAAAGGAAATTGACCTGAGAAGGAGAAGAGGGTTTGATAATGACCATGAAATGCTGGAAATCCCAGAAATTGAGGGAGTAAGCAGCAGACAGAAGCAACTGGGGTGGTCCCTTTGTAGCCCTTAGAGGCATTGCAGCTACGTACACTTCATCTCTGCCTCTCACCATTGCTGAGTTCGAAAACAACGATACCATTGTTCTTCTAGAATAACTACCAAAGCCAAAGTGTTACATAGATTATAGACACGTCCCACACCGCTAAACTCAAGTGCTTAGTTTAACTCTATCCACTCCTCCTTCTGTTGCCAGACAAGAGAACTACCTCAAATTCCATGTCCAAATATCACTTTAATTTATTCTTTTTCTAAAAATAAATAACTTACCCTTTTGTTTATTTAAATAAATTATATGCAAATATTTTGCAATTTTGGTTTTACACTTTTTTTAAATTAAAAAAATGCTTCAATGATAAGAATAATTGTCACTTTATTATTTTTTAACGCTAAAATTCATATAAAGGAATGTTTGTATAGATTTCGTTTAAATTGTTATTTTATAAATTAATTTCTTGGTTTACGCCCATTTTAATCCATTTTTCTTGCGGTTTTTAGTAGGAATAAAAAGAGATTAAACTAGAGTAGTTTTTATCAGACTGCACTCTGACATGCTTCTTAAATTAAAGATTTCGAACATGATCTATTTACTTTTTATATATAGATTATAAATTATAATCTCTTTTAAGAGAATGAAATGTTTGGGAAATATTTTTAGATGTTTACAATAAAATCTCTTACATGAGGTTATGAGTATGCTTTAACTCACTAAATGTGCTTGAGAGGTTATGATTAAAAAAATCCCTTAAAAATTAATAAATTAAAAAAATATGCAAGTGAAAAAGACTTGCAGATCTAACTTTCTTAAAGGTGGTAATATGAATCATAAATTTTAGATGTTTCATTTATGTTATATATATATATATTGGTAATAATATAAAATATGAATTTTCACTTTCCTCTCGTTTCTTCTTCTTTCTACATTTTGCTTTCTTCTTGTTTTCAATCAAGTTTGATATGAAGATTTTTCTTCAAATTGTTTTGCAATTAAGTCAAAGTTTCAAGAGTATCACCAGTTGGCAAAAATTATAGAAGATTGTAAGTAGTTGTTACTTGCTACCTCTACTTATAAATTTGCATCTATGCATTATATTTCTGCATTACAAGAAAGAAAATGCAGATGTTACAAGAAATGCTTCATACGTGCAGTGCAGGCTTCTCCAATTAGGTGAAAATAAGGGACAAAATATCCCACAATCACAACTTGGGTTAATTAAGGAGATTGGAAAAGAAACACTGAATTGGCAACAACATGTAATATAAGATACTAATAATCTACGTATTTATTTGATCAAAGAAAGTTATCCTGCATGCAGAATGACACAAGGACCATAACAGACTTCATTCATGTGGTTTGAGTACGGAGTTGTTGGCATTTGTGAACTCAACTAGGTCATCTCAGATCCCTCCATTCTTCCTATTTAGCTACACATTTTATTATTAGACCACTAAGCAAACAAAAACAAAAGACATGCAACAACGACACATAATGCAACTCTAAATATACCCTCTCAATCACTCTCATAAACTGCACTTTTTCTTCACTCAGTCTTCTCAGTTGGAGCCTCTGTCACTGCCACCTCCTCGCTCTTCTCACCTTCTGCGATCACTTCCTCCTCTTTCTTTTCATCTGACCCTTCTGTCTCAACCTTCTCCTCCTCACTTTTCTCTTCTGGGGTATCTGTCTTTACCTCTTCCTTTGCTGTAGCCTCAGCTTCTTTCTCTTCTTTTACAGCATCTTCTTTCTGGGTCTCTGTCACTGCTTCTGCTGCTTCTGGTGTTTTCACCTCATCAGGATCAGCATTTTCTTTTGCTTCCTCAGCAGCTTCTGTCTCAGCTTCTTGCTTTGAAATTTCCTCTTCCGTCTTTTCAACTATTGGATCTTCCGTGGCAGTCTCAGTCACAACCTCTTCTGCCTCTTCTTTAGTCTCAACTTCAACTTCTGAAGCTGCAGCTTGTGGGGCCTCAGTAGTTTCCTCGTTGGTCTGCTCAGTGACAGGCTCTGGTGCTGGTGTTGGTGTTGGTGTTGGAGTCGCAACAATTTCTTCTTTCTTTGCCTCGTCACCCTTCAATGACGCCTCTATCTTTTCCTCTGGGAGGGCAACCTTTGCTGATACAACCTAAACATTCCAATTCCGACGGACAAAGAAATATTCAGATGAAAATTCATATTTTGTTTATCAGAATACTAACTACTACTATGCTGAGAAAAAGAAAAGAAAAAAAAAAAAAAACATAATAAGGTGGTGGAAGTGTAGTTTCAACACTTCTTGCTCTTTTTTTCTTAGTAACCATTGGTTAATGTACCCTTCTCATAATTGTTGCAAACCTGCTAGATTAATATAGATTTATGTTTCTCTTAATACTGTAACAAATATGATTAATATGACCGATAGCAGAGGCTTCTTTGTCTGTAATGACAAACAAATTGTAATTTGCATTTAAACTACTTCATTCTTTTCCGTATATTGAAAAGAAGTATAGGAAGGGAGTTCAATCTCTTTTGACAGGGTTATTTATATATTGATAAGATCCCAAGTGGCTGCTATATTTTACTGTCAGAAAAAAAAAAAATGATCATTGGAATGTTACAAGCTAAAGAAGTGAATAGTTTCCTGCTTAAGATAACAGAGAAGTAAGAATACAAGGAGTACAAATATATGATGATGAAACTGAAAACAAAACAAAATAAAGTAATGCCAAAACAACATAAGCAAGGAAATTTTTGTTGAGGTTCTGAACTGAAGAACAATGTGAATTAGAGTATAGTAGAAAGTATTTAACAGAGTTACCTCAACAGTGGCCATTGGTATAGCAGAGAATGTGGAAGTGATGGAAAAGGAGGAAAATTGAGAGAGATAGAAGGCTAAGCTTTTGATGAAAAGAATGAGCATTAAGAGTGGCTTATATAGACGTAAAGGGCTCAAGTTGATGGAAGAAACGGAGAGGTGGGGACGCTTGAAGAATCTTGGGATTTGACCCCTCCATCACTGAATGTTAATAAGCATGTTTGGCAATAATGGTGACAAAGGCTTAGAGATGAGCTTATATTATTATTTTATAATGCTTGTTTCGGATCTCTCTACTGAGAGCCTGAATAATGGAGAACGATTTTCATTGAGATCATCATTCTTTTGTTTCTAAGTTTATGTGCTTTGTGCAGTCGGATTTACAGGGAGAACTATCAAATTCATACATGCTTATTCATACTGATTTAGTGCTAAAATAATAATAATAATAATAATATATTGTAAGTCATATTATTAAATAAAAAAGATAGATTACAGAAAAAATTAGTATATTAGAAATAATTTTGGGTGCAGTGAAATGAAATGTTCCGTTGATGGATCCCAAACAAACAAATAAAATAAATAAATGGAGGATGGCTCCAGATCAGACCGTGACGCAAGTAAAGCAACAAACCGTCGTTCACCTAAACTATATGGGCCTTGGTCGGCTGGTGGGCCATTGGGCCCATGTGAGTAGGCCCTGCCAGGAGATTCACATCTGGTACCGTATTTTTTCCCCAATCGCTACCTGACACGTGGAAATCACACGCCGACCATTGTTTCTCCTTTTGATTTTGATGTGATGAGATGAGACTACAATTGTAAAATCAAAGTATATGAATGATGCCACCATTGACATGTTCTGCTGTGTTTCATATTGCACTATTGGGCTATGGGTAAAAATGTGTGTTAATGTTGTATGAAATCTCAAGTGTATAGTTTTTTTTTCAGGGGATTTTTCTATCTTGGTTTCTGTCCCTTACAAACAAAATTTAAAAGTAGAAGATCTGAAGCATTAGCAATTAGCAATAATTGTGACAAGAATCCCTCACAAACAGTGTAGAATTGTGGATCCTACTGGCTCCAAAATAGAATGATGGGGCCTAGGAATTAAAATTGGTGCATCACATCATCTTTTACATTGGAATTATTTACCTAACAAAACAACCACACACATAACAGTAACTCTTATAGCTGTAAAACTGGAAACAGACACTTAAAAAAAATTGATTGTCAAATGTGTTTGTCCAGGGCATGAAAAGGTGCAATAATGCCCTAGTCAAACATTAGGAAACAATCCGTGACTAACCAAAAAAAAAAAAAAGATAAAGTTTTAGGTGTCATTTCATATTTTACCCTCAGATTTTTATTTTTATTTTTTGTAATTTTTACTTTTATTAATATAGTTCAAAAGTTTAATAGAAGAGTTGCTATTGCGAGATTGATTCCAAATTAAAGTTAGAAAGGAGGTCTACAAGTAAAATGGGTAGTTTCCATCAATTATGGTATAGCGTACATCATAATTGGTAAGATATTCACACCTCGGTTTTGCTATTTACACTTTCCATTTTTTGTTTCTTTCTACATTTACCAAATACTTCTCTTACCTTTACAGCCTTTTCTAATTTTTTGAAACGTTTTTTTTTTTTTACACTCCAGTTTTATTCTTCACACTCCTCATTTTAAATTATTTTTTATATTCTCCAAATATCACTTTCCCTCACAACTTCACACTAACTACTTTTACATTACACAAATTTTACAAAAACTAGATGCAGTTATATTCTAATGTATTATTAAAACTAGTTATATATAAGACAATACAAATTTTCATGAAGGATATTTTCGTAAAAAAAGTGGTGTAGATAGCATAAAAACTCTAAATTTTGAATAAGCCCGTCCATTAATATAAAATCACCATATTAAGAATCATATTACAGGTATTTATAGAAAATTCGAACAATTTAGGTAAATGCTATACTTGAAACTTCATTTTCTTTTAACTCCACAAAAGATCTATCAATTATAAATCATAAAATCTGTGTTAAAAAATCAGTTTTGAAATTTGCACTGAATAAGTATAACAAACTTACTAACCTTTTACATTATTAATTGATCAATCATATTCAAGACACTATTACTATGGCTTATAAGATAATCACAATAAATATCGACATGAATAACAACACTTTACAATGGAATTACAGTATAAATATCCTTTATACATATTATTTACTCATACGTTAAGAATATACATATTATATGTCAAATCACCCAAAATTATTTAATAGATAATTTTATATCACTTCAGTTATATAATTTACCATTCTCTATAACTTTAGTTACATTTTCAATGCCGACAAAGAGGTGAATGGAACTCATTCAATGAAATACAATATGTAAAAAAACATTTTATAATTTGAAGTAGATCCTAAGATGAGTGTTTGTTGGGGGATGGAGTTTTTAACCAACCCGTGATTCACTCTCAAGAAAAATAGCAATGCAAATGATTTAGAAGAGAAATATATATTTTCAAAGTGATGTTAGGATATGAATAAATAGTAAGATAATTTTCTTAATCGAAAAAAATAGTACAAAATTGAAATTAATTTCGTCCCCTGGTCAAAAGGTCAATAACTGAATATTAACTTGGCAATAACGTTAACAAATATTTCGGATCACCACATGATAATGTCCTAAAATTAGCCACAAACTTCTCTTTCCTCCTAAAATATTGACCATCTTACCACAAAAAAACACGCTACCAGACAAAATATGTCATTTTTCCTTTGTCATCTCTTTCCTTTTTTGCTTATAGTTAATGATCATTTTTGGGTTTTGGGAGACACAAACTATAATTGTTTTTTTCAGTTTCACTAATCCCTTCAAATCATTTTTGCCTTGTTGAATTGGGTAATCTTCATTTTCTCTATCCCATTTCTTCGGTGGGATTTTATCCACTATTATTGTTCCTTGTGACGGTTGATGAGTTAACCACCTTCCCTGTTGGAGCTGTATCAAGTTCCAAGAAGATGGGGTTTGATGAAACTGGAGAGAAAAGTGATCATGAAAATGATACTCACAAAAGTGAAAGCGAGCCCGTGAGCAGGCAAATGAGTGAGGCTTCAATCTATGCAACTGAAGAAGAGGACGATGAACTTGGATCCAAAATTCAATTGGGTCCTCAGTGCACTCTTAAAGAACACCTTGAGAAAGATAAGGTTTGTGTCTGTCAAAACAACCTTAGCATTTGTGTTTTCTTTATTAGTTAATTCACTTTCTTTGGTTGGTTTCTGGGGTTGACTTAGGATGATGAGAGTTTAAGGAGATGGAAGGAACAACTCCTTGGAAGTGTAGATGTGAACAATGTTGCAGGTTTTTTAATCTCTTAATTATAGCCTTTTTCTTTTGTTACACCAAAAGGGTATCTAAGAACCATTCTTATATGTTTGATATGTTTATTTTACATTAGCATTTTTGTGAGTAGAAACATTTTCTTATGACTTTTGAAGTGTTTAAATGGATTATGACTTAATCTTTGATTCCAGAAATTTTGGACCCTGAAGTGAAAATTACTAGCTTATCTATTGTGTCTCCTGATAGAGATGACATTGTTCTTCCCATTCCTGAAGATGGGAATCCAAAGGGTTTATGGTTCACTCTAAAAGAAGGTAGCCAATATCGATTGAAATTCACCTTCCAAGTGAACAATAATATTGTGTCTGGCTTAAAATACACCAATACTGTTTGGAAGACTGGTGTCAAGGGTAATTGTTTTTTGCCTAATCCATTCATATTCAAACTTGTAGCATGCAAAATTTGAAGCACTCTCTTACAATAATGATTCTATAATTTCAGTGGATAGCTCAAAAGAGATGCTTGGAACTTTCAGCCCTCAGCAAGAGGCTTATACACATGAGATGCCTGAAGAAACCACACCCTCTGGACTATTTGCAAGAGGATCATATTCTGCAAGATCAAAGGTAACAGAGAATAATATTTCTATTTTTTTTCTAGTAATTTATGATAATGAATTAATGATACAGCAATGTGTTATCATATTTTGCTTTTGCAGTTTCTTGATGATGACAACAAGTGCTACTTGGAGATCAACTATACTTTTGATATTAGGAAGGAATGGGCTTGAACATGGTGCCAATCTACCTAATTTGCTTCTGCAATAGTAACTCTTCTCCATTTAGTCAAATATATTTTTATTTTTATTCTATTGAAGAAATTCATATATATGGTAGTTACTGGAATTTTGTTTGTACTAAAATATTCTTTTGTATTGACTAAAAACACACAAAGACAGAGCATTCATTTGTAACTTTCCCAATAAACATGGCTTAATTTTATTTTATCTTTTGCAAATCTAAATCTTGGACTCAATAATCGTTTTGCGTGTTCAACTGTTTTATAGTCTTATATTTCTAACATTTTAGCCTGTGAGAAATGCATTTAATAATGGTTTGCTAAATATATTAGTGTACTGAAAAATTAAAACATAGTCATATCCCTCTATAATTACGAAGCCTAATCAGTCAGATTAATAAACTTTGAGCGTTAAGCCCGTTACATGTTCTAAATCGCCTCAGTTTCTCGAACCTTGATGATGCTTACAAAATGTTTAAAATATTAAGTACGATTTCAAAACGTACTTAATATTAAGTACTTATAAAATCGAGTCTCACGGAGTAAAAAAGTTTTTTCAATTCAAATATAATTATTAAACAAGTTCAGATGTCAAAAAATGAAGTTTAAATTCAATGAAACGTCCAAATAAAAAAGTGTTAAACATTAAAAAGATATTTCATCTCCTCGATTTTGGTTTTTCTAATTTTTCATTCTTTTAATATTTTTCCACCTCATTTATAATACAACACATAATAATAATAATAATAATAATAATAATAATAATAATAATAATAATAATAATAATAATAATAATAATAAATAAATAAATAAATGAGATATTTGCATAAGAAGCAAGGAGAAGTCCGCAAAGGAATAAGAAGAAAGGGAAAGGCCGCAAAGAAAGAAGAAAAAGGAAAAACGTGTTAAAAAAAATCGTTCTAAAAAAATCTTTCCAGAACACATTTTATGTATTGAAAAAGTTTGTTTTAGAAAATTTATTCTGGAAAATGTTATATAAATTTTGAAAAACTTATTATAAAAATCTTATATAAAAAAGCTTGCTTCAAAATATATTTTATACATTCTGAAATTCGTGTTCTATATAACTCACGTTCCAAAATCTTAATCTGAAAATTAGTTTTTGAAAATCCCGTTTGAAAAAATCTATTTCAAAAATTTAAGAAGAAACATTCTGGAAAAATTCTAAAACAGAAAATCCAAAAGTCATTTAAAAAAAATCTTATTTAAACTTTTTGAGAGTGCGCCAAGAAATTATTGAGGTGCAGGAAGAAGAAGTCCAAAGTGAAAGCCCATGCTCATGTGGGCTGAGGTTTATATGTACAGTTCATAAATTTAAACTCAAATATCCATCTCTAATTAATCTACTCTTAAATAATTATTAACTGTAGCTTTCTCCATCATAATAAATACTCCATCCAACAAAGTTGCACATTACATTACATTGATATCTTTATTTTATTTGTGTAAAAACAAAACTTACAAAATAATTTGGAAGATGACTTTTCCCAACATCCATAATGTCAATTGTCATTTAAAGATAGTCGACTAAAGTTTTAGTAAACCTAAATTGCAAATAGCATTTTCAATGAACAAATTTTATTTACTTTAACTTATCATAGAAAAGTTATATGTACTTTATAGCAAAAAAAAAATGGAAACATGTTATATTTTGGAGGATAAGGTATATGTATTTGAAGGTCACTCAAAACAAGAGAGTTTGGAGATTTAACAAGTCGAAAGAATAATGAAATGAAAGTAATTTAAAAAGAAAAATCAAACATACCTTCGTATTTTCCCTATAGTTATGAAAGTCTATAATTGGTAACGTATTTACTAAGATAAACTAATAAGAGGTAACTTTTTTTAGAAGTTGTAATCAAGATACACATAATATACGATAACACAGTTTATTAATACTACTTAGCACATTTATGGTACAATTTAGATCGTAAGGCTGTTTCAATTATAATTTTTTATTTTACATTGTAAAAAACTCAGTAGAAACAGATTGTTTTTTGTTAACAACGAACTTAAAAGATCAAGATAAAATAAGCCATTAAAAAACAACAAATCAAGTGTCTATATTCCTCACGAAGTATAAATAATTTTTTCTTATCCAAGGTTACATAGCTCGTCTTGCTATGATTAATACTAAAATAGAAAGCCTCCTACATCAAATTAATTGACAGTGATATTTCATGAAATATAACTTGCTTAAATTGTTGTATTTGATTATTTTATTAAAAAATACGATGAAGTCCCTTGAAAGCAATGTTATCCATTCAATCTCTATGTAATTATTTTTTTTTTACAAAATGATTCGAAACGAATTATGACATCCACTCAGTTTAACAAATAACAAAATTCTTGTAAATTCTACAACTGTTGGTGCCACTTGTATAAATTACAAATATACTAAACAAAGATAATGGTGTTATCATTGAACAAGCGTCCAACTAAATTTGACAAATAAAATATCACTTAAAAAATAATTAATATTACAGTATAATTCTTTCTCACTTAAGAGGACAATAGTATATAAACTACACAATTTGATTATAATTTCATCCACTTAACTTTTGTTAAGAGACAATGATACAATTCAACTATTACAAATATTTATTCAATTAATTCTACATATATTATACAATCTTGTGTTTTGTATTGTTATACATATCCATATTTTGTGGTGATTTTACATTATTTAATTTACGCAATTGGTAATTGTATTAAAAATTAATATTTTTCATATTGGAATGTTAGTATGTTTTAATTGTTATTATGTTTAATTTCACAATAAATTATATTTTTTTTGTCTGTGTCGTGATCGTGATTATTCTAATAACATACGCGAAAAAAAAATGACCATCACTTTATATCGAGTTTAAAGTCATTTGCGTTGCACAATAAAATTTGCATCATTTGTTGAAAAAACTCAAAAAGGACAAGAATAAGAGAGAAACGTTGATCTCCTATGCAATAAATAAATAAACTTCGTTTTTTAATTGACTTAACGTTACATCACAGCATGAAAGTTTTGATATCAGATAGTGTAGAAGGGATATTGAAAGGGTTAGAACATCTCACCATATTTCTTCATCTAACTCTGGTTTGTGGTGTTGCTAGCTGTAGGATGTAGTTTTCTTGGCAACTAGGTATTGTGTTTGTCTTATCTACATTTCTGATGGATACACATTTTTTCAACCTGCCTCTACCTGTTCCAAGATACTCTAACTTTTGCTCACGCATGATAAATATACACATACATATCTGGTATATTGTAATAGGTTGTTGTAAACAAATTATGTTTTTCTACTTTGTGAAATTATTAGATGTTGCCATAATAATTGTGAAAACTAAGAAGTATGAAGTAAAATGTGTGGAAGGTTTGATAGCATGTGGTGAGAGAAGGGTGAGATTTGAGTATAGCATTGGTATGGCTAAATGTCAGCTTCATTTTTGGTGATGTAAATAAATAAGTAGGAAGCATTATGTGTGTCGGTTAGGAAGATGAAAAAATGGGAGATTGAAAATGGTGGGGTAGAGTGCAAGGTTGGGCTAAGGAAGTAATTAGTTAAAGCCGATATAGAAAGGCCACCATACAAGCCTAGAAAAAGTGTCTTCCAGATATGCATTTTCCATTAAACTATATTATATCTATCTTCACACAACAAGTAGAAAGAAGTTCAAGTAGAAGTAGAAGTAGAACACATCAGAACAGAACAACCTCTTTGCTGTATCCAATACCCTTCTCTCTCTCTCTCTCCATCTTCCCTTCCAGCTGGTACGTACCCTCCATTCCATCTTTATATACCCTCTCTCCATCTCTCATTCTTCGTCCTTCACATTCTCTCTCTCTTTATCTCTTTTTCCTTCTCTCTGAATTCCTCTTGTTCAGGTCTGTGCTCTTCAATCTCATTTGTCATTCATGTCTTTGCTTTAATTTTGGTGTTCTGAATGTCCCTCAATTAATGGTTTGGTGCAAAGTTTATGCCTTTCTTGCTTTTCACATCTCAATGTCATTTTTGTCTTGTGGGTGCTTCTGATTTTGGATCAGCTACTATAGATCTGTCTCATTCCGTTATGGGGTTCGTGAAATGATTTGAACTCTGCCATTGTGTACTTGATTTCCCTAACTCACCTACATTCACCAAGTTGGGAGCTTTGTGGGGAAAATGCGCTTCTAAAGGATTCATGCACTTTGCCATTGGGGCCATGATGGTTTTTTTTAAAGAAATATTAAATCTTACAACTGTTATTTCACTGGGTGTCTCGATCTTGAATTTAGCATTTAGAAATTTACTCTTCTGGGACTCGCTTGCAGTCTAAAGTTAACATTTTTCACTGGTGTGAAGCAAAAGTAACACATTTTAAGTGTTCCGATCTGAAATTCCCTCTGCTCGTTCTGGTTCAATTTGCATTCCTAGATCTTCCATTGTGCATTTCATATTCTGTTGAATATTTTATCTTTTGTTCCTGTGTGTTAACTTTTCTAAGATCTGGTTGCAGCCATTTGTTAGTCTCTAGATATTATTAGTAAGCTATAGACAACTTTTCAGTGAGATGTAAAGAGAAGGTTTGGTAGAAAAATTCAAAGGTTTTATGATTGTTTATATTGTTTATTTATTGGAGATTGAGTTTGAACTCGGAGTCCATTTTTTATTGCCGCATTATTTCACTTTTGCAAAAGGTGGGGTAGGTTTTGTTGAGATGAGATCTAAGTTCTAACCACTGTGGAACTTTTTTTCTTACAGGAATTTGGAGAGGCTATTAATATTGCAAGCAGAAGATAAACCAGTATAGCAGCAAAAAATGGAGTTTTCTACGCTTTTCATTGTCAGCAACATTATGCTGCTTCTGAGCACAGCATTTGCCAAAACTGCTAGTCCTCCCTCGCTGAGCCCAACTCCAGCACCAGCCCCAGCACCAGACTTTGTGAACCTCACTGAGTTGCTGGGTGTTGCTGGTCCATTTCACACCTTCCTTGGACTCCTTGAGTCCACCAAAGTGTTTGACACTTTCCAAAACCAAGCCAACAACACCGAAGAAGGAATCACCATCTTTGTTCCTAAGGACAGTGCCTTCTCATCTGTGAAGAAAACTGCTCTATCCAAACTCACCTCTGACCAGATAAAGCAAGTGGTCCTCTTCCATGCCTTGCCACATTTCTATTCTCTGTCTGACTTCAAAAACCTCAGCGAAACCAGCTCTACTCCCACATTTGCTGGAGGGGATTACACTTTGAATTTCACTGATAATTCTGGGACAGTGCTCATTAGTTCAGGATGGTCAAAGACCAAGGTGAGCAGTGCTGTTCATGCCACAGATCCTGTTGCTATATATCAAGTTGACAAGGTGCTGCTTCCTGAGGCCATTTTTGGCACTGATATACCTCCAGCACCTGCTCCAGCACCAACTCCTGATGTTGCCCCTGCTGCAGATTCTCCCACTGAACACAGTGCAGATAGCAAAGCATCCTCTCCATCATCTACTCCTGATGGCTCCTCTTCTCACAAGCTCATAGGCTATGGAATCTGGGCCAACCTTTTCTTGGCATCTTTTGGTGTGCTGGTGCTCTTCTGATGGGGCTCTTCCTATTGAATATTTAATTTAGATTATGTTAATGTATCTACATTTGGTGCACTTGCTTTGATTTGAATCCATTTTTTTTGAACATAAGTGTTATTCAATATCTGTATGAATGTGATATCTGCTATTATACTATTTTTTTTTAATCTCATAGCATGTGGTTGTCATGTTATGTGGTTGTTATGTTATTACCTTTTTTGGAGAGTTTTAATGCCATCTCTTAAAGTTAAAGTCTATTCCTCAAGTTGAGATTCCATTCCCTAAAGGGATGTTTCCTGAAAATGATGATGAATTGGCTGATATACAAGAACCCTTTTTATCGTCCTACAATCAAATTAAAAAATGAAGAAACTTGTTGGACCTTTTAACGTTCCAGCTCCTGAAGACCCGGTATTTTTCCTACCCTTGTGGCATGTGACAAGAGATGCGGTTTTGGTAAACAATATTTTTAGCATTTGCTTTTGGTCCTTGACAGTGCTGTTGCAAACTGGCCCTGCTGGGTTTAGTAAACATGATTGATTAGAGTTGATAGTTCCGTGAGGAAAAAGAAAGCTTGATAATTATGAGATGCTAAAGTAATCTTGGCCAACAGATCTTTGCAATGTCATCTTCAAAATAATTACAAATATAATTAGTGGTTAATGTGTACTGTTTCAAGAGCATAGTCATATCATATCAGAGGTGACTCACTCTGAATAAAAATAATCAAGGTTAGAATTTAATGTAGTTTTTCGGTGACTTAATTTTGAATTTTGTATTCCTTTACTCTTTGAAGATTGCAGAAGGGTTTTTTTTGAAGTGTGTTGCGTTGCATATAACGATGATCTTGGTGTCTGTCTCATCCAATCATGTATTTGGTCTCAGTTTGGGGTCTTTATAGAGAAGCGCATTGCATGGGAATGTGCGAAGTGAAATTGGAGCCAACATCGTTTAGAATAGTTAACGTGTGGTGTGATCTACCTTGAGCATTCGACCCTTTGAAGAAGAACTCCTCCACGAAACTATTTTCTACCTCTCCCAAGCTTCATATTATAACTCACTTGTTTATATTATTTTTTTAATTTGATACTTTGAAATATGTTTCGTGAAAATATAAATAAAATAATGTTTAATGTATAATTAAGTTCAGCTTAATTCATAAAAATTAAAAGATAAATGGTTATGTATGTGTGAGTGAGACAGGTATATACATTTAAGATAAATATATGAACTAGTTTTTTAAAAAGTAATAAATAATAAAATTTTAAACATATATAACAGTAATTATATTTATTTTTGCTGAGATAATAATGTATATTTTATCACAAGAAAGAAACAGCTATGTATTATTTGCATTTGTAAGGGTACGACTGTGTAAATGACGTTTTTTCATAACATTTTTCTTTATGGAAGTTAACAAACTTTGACTGAAAATTAAGGACAAAATAAGGGGTTACATACTTAAATTAACTTATAAAAGTAAAAAAATAGTATATTTATGATAACATATTATTTTAATATAAAAATAAAATAAATAATTACAAAATATGTTATTATCTTAATTTCAATGTATTATAAATAAAGAATAATATTGCTCTTGTATTGATAACATAAAAAAATACGAACGTCTATTTTAACGTTAGAATATGATACCGTTTCTTCTCCTCGAATAAATTTCTCCTCGTTTTTTTCATCAGAAACTAATAGCGCTTGGATTTGTGTGATTATATTTGTTCTGTAGTGGAAATCAAGCTCCAAGATAACATATAAAATGGTTTTTTTGGGGTTTGGTTAGACTTTTTTACTCACCTGTTAACCTATTTTAGGTATTTTTCATATCCCAACGCATAAAATAAATAGTCTAACAAACCAATTTTTAAATAGGCCCACAAAATAAAAAGGGTCAACAGACTTAGTTTAAGAAAGTTATAATAAAATTTCTATTATTAATAATATTTGTTCTTAAAATTATTTTAT
>Ga0123340_1001672_pt1 | contig 18835 bp, 9 predicted proteins | sample SirMexnodulemix_FD_89961 | JGI IMG/M metagenome (GOLD analysis project Ga0123340, IMG submission 89961) | Root nodule microbial communities of legume samples collected from Mexico - Siratro Mexico nodule mix | ecosystem: Host-associated > Plants > Roots > Nodule | place: Mexico: Nepantla... | reverse complement strand
TTTTTTTTTTTTTTTTTTTTTTTTTTTTTTTTTTTTTTTTTTTTTTTTTTTTTTTTTTTTTAAAATTTTTTTTTTTTTTTTTTTTTTTTTTTTTGTCTATCTTTTGCTTATTTGCTGAGATCAGATAGATGAAGAACTCTCTGTTATTATTGTGAAAAATGAGAACGTGAAAGTACAACCATTAGGTTATGATTAATTATTCAGATTGTGAGTTTAAGTATAAATTCAACACTGTTTTTTTCCTTTGCAGCTAAAAGAACTGGCATAATTTGTCTTTGAGTATGCAATCTGAATCATTAAATTTAATATATTGGTTGTAATTTAATGATCGTTGCTCACCATAACAAAGAGTTCTCACGTTATTCACTCCCTTGCTAATATTATGTAATACTTTCGTTCGCTGTATTTTTGCTTTTTTTAATGGTCACTAATTTTCTATTATATATTTGCGTTGGATGATGATGGTATGAAGAAGTCTATTTTGTATACTTACGTTTTGATAATGTATAATTATTTGAAGATAACTGCTCTGATTGCAGCCTGGCTGAATTGAATTTGTTGCAAAAAGAAATGCGTTTGTGGGTTGTAAGAGCAATTATATGTCTAGTTATCCGTGTAGACTGTGGAGAATTCGAAATTGAATGCAGTGCAGCTGTTGATAAATTGATTGTTCTAGGCTGGTGAATTGAAATGATTATCATTGCCAAATGTCACTTTAAACAGGCTGACTAAGGTTTTCCTGTGAGAGAAAATGATATGCTGCTCTTGTTTCTGATTTTCCTTTTTCAGAAGGCATTTTCAGGTGCCATGCCAAAGAGAAAAGGTAGAGGACGACCAAAAGGTTCCAGGGTTCAGAAGAAGGTTAAAGAGAGTGAAGATGGTGAATTGGTCATACCAAATACGCCCTTGAAAGTGTTGAAAGTTGATCCTGACTTTATTGAAGAACATGAGGAAGGTATACATAAATTAACTTTATCTTATTATCCTTTTTACTTATTTTACTATTTCTTTTTTTTGGTGAGAAGCATATGCTTACTGTTTTTATATATTAACTTTGTGATTCAGGTACTACCAGTATGCCTAAGAAGAAAGGACGGGGACGACCAAAACGATCACAGGCTGAGAATTTTCAGGAGAGTGTCCATAGCAACTTGAATAGTCGCATGAATCCATCTAGAATCGCTGAAGTTGGTATTGACAGTGAAGAACCACAAGATGCAGGTATGGTTACGATAACACCTAGTTCTGATTTCTCTCATTTTATTGTTTAGTTCATTTCCTCTTTTCTCCGCTCTACAATAATTCTTATTATATTAGCAAATTTGATGGATTAGTACTTGATATTAGGAAAACCACATGGCAATTTAGAACTTATTTGCCTATGACAAATATAATGTTTGATCATACCAAGACGCTTATGCAATGGGAAATATTTTTTTAGATAGCCCTGATAGTGAGTGTTAGTTTTGTCATTTATAATATTTTTGGTACTGAGATTAGGAAATATCAAAATATGTCTTATATTCATCATTTGCTGCATTTAAATACAGTTGTGCCCAGCAAAAATGGACAAGAACAGCCAAGAGGGTCGGGGCAGTACTGTCAAGAGAATGCTGATTGCGAGAACTTCTGTAGCAATCCATCAAATATGATGGAAGTCAGTCTTCGATGTAAGGAGGAGCAAGAAGCTGATACTACTGGTTAGTATATGTTTTATTGTCTTCTTTATTAGATATATACCCTCGTTTATCTAATTAATGGCAAAAGTTTCTCAGAAAAAAATACTGCATAAAACTGCTATTGGCAAAAGAAATGACATGCTTTTCGTTAAGATAGTTTTTCTTTTTGAAAAATATCATGTTCTATACCCAAAAGCATAACATACTTAGGGCATGTTTGGGCTGTCGTTCAAATTGCTGCAGCACACATTCTGAATGATCTTCAATGCTTAAGTAAGAGATGGATTGCTTCAGCAAAATTAATTCTGAGGCACCAAAACATGCCGTTCATTTGTCCTAAAAATTTCAGTTGCAGTTTTTAACTTAGCTGGTTGTCATTATTACCATTGATTGCTAGGAACTATTTCATTAACAACTGACTTCTTTTCAACCTTTTTTCGTTTGTGTATGTTTAAGATGAAGTTGACGAGCCTAGGCAAAGGGAATTATGGCAACCAATAGAGTCAATAAATCAAGAGAACCATCAAGAAAATGCAGGTGGAAAGTTGGATGTGTTCATTTAAGTGGTGGTCTATTATTTCTGTTTCTAAGGCTTTATTTGACATTTCTCTTGTTTTATGTTGTGTTTGTTTCAGATACAATTGTCAGCCCTAAAAGAAGGGGAAGAGGACAGACAAGAGGGTTGTCGCTTCAAATGAAGCGTCACATGAGTGCAGATGGAAAGTTGGATGTTCTCATTCATCCTACAAAGCTGGTGGCTGTAGGTCCAGGCCGCAATGATTTCATTACTGATCTTTCTCTTATTGTTCGCCGGAATGCACGTCTTAATGTCCGCCAGTGGAAGAAGGTTCCACAAAGTACTAGGGATACAATAGTGCAAAATATTCTGGTATGTTATGACATTGGTTGTGTTTGGTTTAATCATGATTTGTAAAATGATATTTGATTAAAGGGTAGATTTGGCTTTTTTCTGGTTTGTGGGTGTCTTTCCATAGTTTTGCTTACGTGGGGATGAGGCTTATTTTAACTAACATGACAAGAGAGATGTAAATTCATATTTGAGCAAATGATTTTAACCAAACTCAAGTAAAAAGATGCTATTAATCTACATATTTGTATGCATGAGGAATCATCAGTTTGTGGAAGTGTAAAGAAAGGCATGGCAAGATTTAGGTATTCAAAATCATCTATAAGCAAGTTTAGTCAAATATAATAATCTAAACATATTGTCACCTAATACAAAAACAATCTAATCTATGTATCTAAAATTCAAAAGTGAAAAGAGAATATAATTTAAGAGATTTCATCTCCTTCTTGATCATCATCATTGAACAAGACACTTTAGTAGAGATGTTTGATGAACAACGGTAATGCAATGTTGATAAATTGTCGCTATAGTAGTGCTATAGTGCTACTGCATTCCCGAATTCCTCGGAATGTGTTAAGAAATCCGTCAGCTATTGCCACCGTATGATATGGCAATCTGGATGATGATATTTACTTTGTGATTATTTATCCAATTATTTTGGCCTATGCAATTGCATTTTTCTCTTTCTTTACTTACATAATCTCTTCTGTAATTTTGTCTGTTGCACCATTAATTATGTGACTATAATGTACAAAGGTATTAAAGCAAATATGTGTTTCGAGACCTGTTGAAATTCATCTAGTGTAAAATATATTCATTTTCGGTACTCCATTGTATTTGTGTCCATGCACACTTTAAGTGAAATCTTGCCTTGCTGTCTTCTCATTTACGTAGTATTCTAATGTTCTCACTCTAGCTTTCATTCTACTCTAGTATTGAGTCTATGTTAAATAAACCATTAATTAGTTAGTTAGTTATAATTAGTAGTTAGAAAGTTAAAATCAGTGAAGAGTATCACATATTTGAAAATGTAGTGTTATTCTCCAATCACCTTGGTAACCAGTATATAAAGGATTACCATAGGTTATCAAGGTCAAACTCCAACTTCAATTAGAGTTTTACTTATTTGGTTCAATTTTTGTTGACAGAACAATTGGAGACTTCCTCATACAGATATGGTACGGAAGGCTATTCTGCATGAAGCAGGCCGTTTATATCAGAATTGGCGCAGCAGGCTTCGTGAGTATTACTTAAAGTTTGAAACAAAGGACGAGGCCTTGAAGCATGCCCCTGATGATATTAATGATTCTGATTGGCAATTCTTGGTTGATTACTTTAGCAGCCCTTATTATGAGGTACGATAATTTATGCTCCTCCATACGCCATTCTCTGCCTGTGAATGTCACTAAATCTCATGACTTGCTCTATGTCAATCTTCAGGTAATGAGTGCAAAAAACAAGGCAAATAAGGCAAAACAGCGAATAAAACATACTAGTGGGTCAAAATCCTTTCTAGCAACCAGCTATGATGCAGTAAGATTTCTGCTCAACGTTTGTTCTGACATTGTGTGACGTTTTTTTTTTTACAATGTTTAACAAGCATATAATTTTAATAGCGTGACCCAGAGACTGGAACGGAGCCCGATATGCAGACTCTTTGGCAGTTGACACACAAAAGGGGAAATGGGGAATGGATTGACGAAGCGTCTAAGGAAATCAATGTAATTGAATTTCATTTTACTGTTACATTTTTTTCTATATAATTTGATTTGATGTTCACTGTCTTCTCTAAATGACCAATTGTTCGTACGTAGGACAAAGCTGCTGAACAAATTAATGAGAAAAGATGCCAAATAGAAGATTCTGAGGAAGTGGGGGGAACAAATGAAGAAGAAATTATTAATACTGCCTTCAAGACATTGGTGGGGAAGAAATCATATATGTCAGGTTTTGGTCCTTTTGGAGCAGGACTAAGGTCATCATCATCATCAAGCTCCGGTACAATTCAACAGATGCAGGCTGAATTAGATGCCCAAAAGAGAGAGACAGAGAATGCTAGGAAAGAGTGCAATGAAATAAGAGCTAGACTTGTTGAGGTTGAGTCCCATCTCGAGGATGAGCGGCTGAAACGCACAGAGCTAGAGGCTCATCTCTTGGATCGTAAAAATGAGATGCAGGAGATCACCTCTCAGGTTCAAAACACCATCCAGGCTGCATTGTCTCAGTATCTTCCCCCAGTAAGTATATATTGTTTGATTCTCAATTTTAAGTTGACTTTGATTTTGAAATAATGTAAATTTTAATGTGTGAGTGTTCAAATTTTCATTAATAATGCTTTTGAATCAGAAGAAGCATTCAAATGAGCAGGAAACATGTATAAAGTTCTTTAGGTGTTGTTTCTGTCCTTTATTTATAATTGGAATTTCATCTGATAAAATGAATAATCTTTTAGTGTAAACTTTTAATGTTATGAAGATGAAATTCTAATCTTACTTGAAGGACAGAACAAATAGTTCCTATAAAAGTATATATAATTTGTCCTACATTTTATTACATGGTAGTATCATACTACCATTATAAAATTAGGATTTTTCCTGAACTTTGAAAGTAGTACTAGTAATACTTGGCTACTGAGCTGAGGACTTGTCTGCAGTTAAGGAGAGTACTTTTCATGTTTCTGCTGTAGATTTCTTTCCTTCTTCCTCATCTTGAATCTTGTCCAATTCTCTAAATTCTTTTTTCAGACAATAAAAGAAGTTATTTACTTGCTAATTAGATGTCTACATTATTGAATTATGGCTCCACTTTGTGTGCGTTTCTTTTTTTTGATATTTCATATGAATGTTACGTCTTTAAAATTTCCTCTGACGTGTTCTTGTTTCAAAATATTGTTGTGGATAGAAAAGCGATGCAGAGACCTCAACAAAGAATAAAAGAAAGATTGCAGAGCTTGAAGCACAACTCCATGAAGCAGAGGTTGTGATAACAGATATTAGATCAGAATTAATTAGATATCGCAAGGATTAGGAGAGTAAGAATGAAGTGGTTGTGGTTCCTATGCTACAATCTTAGCAGTAAATTTCTTTTGGACTATGTTAATTATATTCGAGTAGCTGTTACTGCTAATTTGAAGTTATGCGTTTTGAAATATTTATTGAGAATTAAAAGAGGTTTATGAATAGCTTTGGTGTGGCTCTTCCAAAACCTTTATTTGTTTAATTTTAGATATATATTTGAAATTTGCTTGTTTGAGGTGTGAAGGTCGAGATAGTGATTTATTCAATATTTACTATTACTACTTGAACTTAAGTAATATCGCGTTTTAAAAATTTATTAAAAATTTAAATATATTTTGCTCATGGGATCTATTTTGATCTTTTGATTTATTATGATAATTTAATTGAGTGATATGATTATTTAAATTTATTATATTTTTTGTTAGATTTCATGTTATTTAGAAAGATAATATTTTTTATCTACGTGCACAAATGAACAATATATGTCTACCATTCTAGACGATAGAAAAATGTTTGGCGTGAAGAAATTTAAATTCATTGAGATTTACGTGAGAGTAAATTCAGAAATGTTTGTATTGCAAGGCGTTTGCATGAATTAACTAAAAATCTAAATAATAATGGAATGTCTCTAACATCATCTGACCCGAAGAACAAAAACTAGCATTTTGAAAAATCACATAACTAAAAAATGATTTTTTTTATTTGAGATCCTAAGAAAAATAGTATTTCCAATTTGAAGGGTGAAAACATACTTATATCTTGAATAGACTTTCAAAAAGTTATGTCACTCAATGAAATTAATTTGACAAACTTTGAGTAACTTTTTTTTTGTCACTAAAGTGGTCTAATCTCTTAGTATTAAAAATAGCATTTTGCAAAATCAATAAACTAAAACATGCAAATTTTTATTTGGGGGATGAAAAGTAGTGTCCCCAATTTAGAGGAAAAAAACATATTTTAACCACAGTAGTTTTTTTTTTCCTCATTGTCCTTTATAATGTATTTGAATGGAAAAATTTTAGAGTGTAATTTTTTTTATAAAAAAAATTGAAATAATGATAAAAAAAAATATGTTTTTTGGATAGAGAATTTTAAAAAAAATCAAATTATAAAAATTGATGCAAGCAATTTGATTACTTGAATTTCAAATTCTAATAAAAGTTTAGAATTCTTTATGTTTTCACTTCTTTCAGATTGGTCTCTTTTTTCTATTATTTTTTTATTAGGCCTCAATCGAAATATCATCAGGTTAACTTTGGTCAAGACATTATTGGCTTCATCCATGTTGGGGTGTTACTAGCTTAACATTGTACCTCAGATTTCATTCTTCAATTGATGTCAAGGAGGTCACTTTCAGTTTAAATTCGGTTCTGATTATTTTTCGATTGCCCTTACCAAATTTATTTTTATCGATATAAGTAAATGTTATTTTTAAGTTAACATTAGTCAAAGTGTTTTTTTTAACTTTAATTTAAAATATTACTTTTCTCTTCATTAAAAATGTTTGAACAAAATTAATGAAATTAAAGATTTTGTATTAAGACAATAATTTTTTTATTTTACTAAACATGAAATATTTTATATTTGTTTTGAATGATTTTAGTTAGAATTATTTGAATTGAGGATAGTAGATTTTTTTTCCTACCTACCTCAATTACTTGGAGTTATTTCTCAAAATTATTTTGACCAACATTGGTAAAGCCACTCTACACTTTACCACTTCTACATGTAATGTTAACTAAAGTTGTTATTCACATCAAAGTGGACATATATTGTTTATTTTGGAGTTTTGACTTTCATAATAATTTTTTCCTTAAAAAAAGCATTGGGAGTGTTTAGGAAAAAGATTTATTTAAATGGGTCATCCTCAATTCGTAAGTGACATAAAATTATTGGATGTCTAAAAAGAAACAAAGTTTATCTTTGGAACCATTTTTCAATTTTCACAATTGGCATCAATTTTGGACCCTTTAATTGAGACAATATCATTGGAGTCAACCACTGCATTCAAGTTACTGTTAACTTTAGAGCTCGGAACTTCGTTATGGTTTTATCCTTAAAATGTGGCTCAGATGGTTAAGGAATGAAAGCATATTTAAATTGACCTTAACATCATCTTGTAAGTGATATGAGACTACTCCACTTACCTAAACAAACTCTCTAGTTAAGGTCTAAGGGAAAGTTTTCCTGGAGAACGAGGACTTGTATTTGGAACCAAGTTTTCATTCAATTGAGGGCTAAGGATACAAGTGTTAGTCTTTGGAAGGACTTTTGGCACCCACCATGAATATGGGTAAAGTCATTATCATACCACAAGTCTTATGGTACTTATGAAAAATAAAATTGTCACATCATCACCATCACATCTTGAGATGGACTCATCAACCATCGGAACCCTTGAAGCACATATGGTATGGAGACTTTCCTTAAAAAAAATAAGGGAATCTCCAAAATGCAATATCTGGCATGTAGAATAAATTTGATAAGGATTTTGGAGCTCTTGAGGGACCTGCATCAAATCAAAGTAGTATAAAGTTGTTTTGAAAATAAATGATCATTATAGTAGTTTGAATTTGTTTGAAAATAAACCACGATCATAGTAATCCAAATTCGTTTGAAAATACACATCAATCACAGTAATTTGAAGTCATTTGAAAGTAAACGATGATTACGTCATACCAAAGTAGTACAAAATCGTTTCAAAATAAACAAATCTAAGGTCATTTGAAAATAAATGATCATCACATCATATCAAAGTAGTATGAAGTTGTTTGAAATAAATGACAATCACAGTAATATGAAATCATTTGAAAATAAAGAATCAAGTAGTACGAAGTTGTTCATTTGAAAATAAACAACCAGTAGTTTGAAAATAAATGATCATCACAGTTATACAAAGTCAATTGAAAATAAACAGACAATCATATCATATAAAATAGTATAAAGTCATTTGAAAATAAAAAGACTATCACAATAATCTGGAGTCATTTAAAAATTAACGATCATTACCTCGAATCAACATAATCCCACAAGTCTTTTGAACACGATCATCTTAAAGTAGTCTAGTTCACAACAAATCAAATATCATCAGATCAAAATAATATCATGAACACTTGCATAACACTAAGATTTGTTCATCCATCAAACTAGTCAACTTACACCTCATTTATGAATTTCGAGTTTAAAAGACTTATGTACCTATCTGTATATGAGATATATGAAGATGTATCACAATATAATAATATAAAATTCAATCAAAAGATATACAAAGATGTATCACCATATAATAATATAAAATTCAATCAAATCAGATGTGTCCATATAACTCGAATATGTTTGTATATATAAATTGATTAAATGAAACAATATTCAATAATAATTATATCTTTTATTTATTTTAAATATCTTTTGTAATATTTCAACCTAGACTCTTACATATCAATCTTACATGAAATATCCACTCAATTTATTTATTTTTATATTCATATATTCTAAAATTTTTATAACTTTTATTTGATTTGAACATCATATAATCTTTTATAAATAGATCTCTTTTTAAATTTCATCTACAATTCGACAGTCTAGCTCTTAAAATTATAGATTCAATTTGTAACAATACTATTTTTTTTTTTACCTCAGGAGAATCGAACTTCTTAATTGAAAATTTTGGATAAGAGGAAATTTGAAAGAATTGTGATTCTCTTTAACTCTTTAAAAGATAGGCAAGTAGGTACGAGACTTTATATATCAAAATCACACATTTTTAGGATATATTTAGCAAAATTTAGTAATTAATAAAATGACTTAAAGATGAAAAACTATTTTAACATAAAATAAAAACCATTAAGCTAGCTTACCTAATCATATAAAGTTATTGTCAAGCAGAAACTATAATTAGGTGGAGTAATTTTTTCCTTTGTATAGTTGAAATAAAGAGTAATTAGAAAAAAAAAATCATATATTTATTGTAACCATGCCATAATATTTTGAAAAAATAAATAAATATTTTTTTTCGCAATTAATAGAACTGCAGTACTTTCTTTTCAGCACTATAATACCCGTTAAAAGGGTTATTTACCACACAATCTAACATTAACATAATATGGATTTATTTAATTATTTAAGGATTTCTAATAAAAAGAATGTGCTAAGAGATTTAGCAAAAGTTTATTAAATTGTTCATAGAATTTCGATGAATTTCAGAGGTCTTGAGCAGGCATGAATATAAAATAAAAGTTTACATAAAGTAATAGATTTTTTTTTATGAAGAAAAGTAAGAAAAAAACGTGTTTTTTAAAAAGGATTATCTTACAGAAAAGGCTTTAACACCACAGACTTCATGCGTTGACTTAAAACCCTAAACTCAGAATGAAAAATCAGAACAATCTATGCACAACATTTGCTGGCAGAAGTAGACACACATGAATCTTTTTTCTTGACTGTTGGTGAAGAAGGTACACATGAATCATTCTCATGATCACTCTTTTCTCAGCTAATTGCATTCTGTATTCTACTTTCATTTTAACTGGTGCTACTTCCACACCCACTGGTTTCACTTTTTTCTAAGAAATATCTCTAAAACTTGTAATATGAAAAAAGAATATTTTTGTGCTTCATAATGATTACATGCAATTTAGTACGTGGTAGTTAATAAATGGTTCAATCATTAGTTTTTACATGTTGAAATTTAGGAGTGTTTCATATTCATACTGTGACAGAGATAGAAGAAAGGATAAAATGAAAGAAGAGAAAGATCCAGAAAAGAAAATGAATCGTATTATTACTAATACTGTTGTTTATATTGTATGCAGACGTATGCACACATATTACTGTTACTGTATATATTGTATGCACATATCCACTGTATTTATAAAAGATATATGTACAAAGTCTTAATTACTGATATTTCGTATTACATATTGAATAAACTGATGTATTTGTTTATGCTTCAAAATTCTATACTACAAATGCCTAAGTAGTTTTACACTTTTTTTCTCTTGTTAACTTAGGCTTTGAGCATAATGTCTGGGCTTGAATTTGTGGGCCCTCTTGTTGGAGAAATACTTCCTACAATTTCATCTAAACTGAAATCTATAATTGCATTTTCCGAAAATCTGGATGACAATTACAATATTTTGGTGGAAGATATGGAGATGCTACATGCAATAAAGAAGGATAAAGAGATAAAAGCTCAAAGAAACAACCACAAAGATACAACCAATGCTTACAAACTGTGGACAAACAGGGTATCAGATGCCACAGAAGAAGCACAGAAGCTGAAACTTAAATATGAAGAAAAGATCCTACCCCGGTGGAAGATTCAACAGCGTTCCCATCTGAGTGAAGAAATGGAGAAGAAGAGCAATTGTGTTCGTCAACTTATGAATGATGGATGTTTAAAAGATTTTCTTATTGATAAGCCACCAGAGCCTGTTTTAAAGGAGTTAAATGTTCCACAGATAAGTGGCTATCCAACCCTTCAAGGCGCCCTGGATAATATTCTGGATTTGCTGAAAAATAACAAGATCAAAATCATTGGAGTGTGTGGAGCAAAAGGAGTGGGAAAAACAACAATAATGCGGAATCTAAACAACAATGAAGAGGTAGCTAAACTGTTTGAAATTGTCATTTTTTTAAAAGTCACATCTGATGATAGTAAGCTTCAAGAGAAAATTGCTCAGAGGTTGATTTTGGACAAAGAGACCAACAAGAAGGATAGTGAAGATGTTGCAAGAAGAATACACAAAGAGCTAGAGAAGAAAAGATATTTATTGATTTTGGATGAGGTTGAGGATGCCGTCAATTTGGAGGTGTTGGGAATTCCAAATGCTAACAACAATGGCAGCAAGGTGGTGATTGCCACTCGATTCCCTCTTGTTTATAAGTTGAGTAGGGTGCAAAGGGTCATCAAAGTCATGGAGCTATCTCCCGAGGAAGCATGGAAGATGTTTAGAGATACTGTATATGCCTTCAATCCTAAGATTGATTCCCCCGATATTCAACCAACTGCCAAACTTGTATGCAAAAGATGCTCTCGTCTTCCACTACTCATTTACAATATAGCAAACTCTTTTAAGTTGAAAGAGTCTGCTTGTAGTTGGTGGGCAGGACTTGAAGATCTTAAACCGTGGCCAGAACTTCAAAGTCAAGGTTTGGAAGAGTTGTACTCTTGTCTGAAATTCTGTTATGATGAACTCAACGATAAAATGAAGCAGAAATGTTTTCTATACACTTCACTGTATCCTGCAGATACCAATGTGTACTCTGATTATTTAGTGGAGTGTTGGGCAGCACAAGGTTTACTTGGTGATATAAATGATAAAAGGTCGTATCAAAGTGCACGCAATTGTGGTATTGACATATTGGAGCATCTAGCCAATGTCTCTCTAATAGAGAAAGGAGAAGCAATGAGATATGTTAACATGAACCATTGCATGAGACAACTTGCATTGCACATATCCTCTAAAGATCCTGAGTGTAGCTTTTATCTCCAAGATGGTGACGAATCTGAAAATCTCTCAAATTCAAGAGCTTGGCAGCAGGCTAGGTGGGTCTCTATGAGACAACTACATGATTTACGAACAAGCCAAGATTGCAGCACGATTTTAACATTGTTGCTGCGTAAAAATCCTGAGCTAACTACGCTACCCGAGAGTTTTTTTGAGAACATGAGAAGTCTGCGTCTGTTAGACTTGTATAGGAGCATGATTACACAACTGCCATCATCTCTATCGGAATTGACTGGTCTACGGGGTTTATTCTTGAATCGGTGTGAGTTATTGGAATCACTTTCATCTGAAATAGGATTACTTCAATTTCTAGAGGTGCTTGACATACGAGACACTAAAGTAACTTTCATACCCTCACAAATTGGATGTTTGACTAGACTAAGATGCCTGCGAATCCCATTCATTGCAAGTGAAGATAATGAAGCTCAAAATGTTCATGTGATTTCAAAGCTTCGTAGGTTGGAAGAATTAACTATTCAAGTCATATCCTATGAACAGTGGTGCAATGATGCTGAAAAGGTTCTGCAACATGTGGCTTCTTTAGAAAATGTAACTCATCTCAGTTGTTGTTTTCCCTCCCCAATCATTCTTGGAGATTTTCTTTCAAGAAGTAAATCTTGGCATAAGAGACAGAATTCATTTAGATTCGCTATAGGATGCAAGAGCTCAAGGCGCCCTCAAATACTTGAATCCTTTGAATATAAATTTACTAATTATTTGAGGTATTGCAATGGTGGACAGAAGGATGACTCGGCAATTATTGAGGTACTACCAAAAACTGATGCATTTGAATTAGTTTCTCATAAAGATATAAAAAAAATGTCCAACTTTGCTGGCATAGTGTGTTTAGAACGCATTCGGGGTCTTCTGATTGAAAAATGCAACCAAGTTTTGACAATTGTGTCAGGCGAAACAAGTAGCATTGCCATGAATGGAATCCAAATAGAAACAACAGTCATCTTACCAAATTTGGAGCAACTTTATTTGGAAAATTTGCTCAATTTAAACTGTGCTTTTAGAGGTCCCTTGCACAATGGAACATTTTCCAAATTACAAACTCTGTCATTAAAAAATTGTCCAATACTGGGTGAAATTTTCAGCGATGGAGCAATTCAACATTTTTCAGAACTTCAGAAGCTGAAAGTTGAAGATTGTTCAAAGATTGAAGAACTTGTCAGAGAAGACATTGAAAGAGAAAGGGATGTGCTTCCAAAACTAGAAATACTTGTGCTAGTTAACTTGCCTAACTTAAAAAATATATGCCCTACTCATAGATTGACTTGGTCCTCTTTGGAGCTGTTAAGGATACATAATTGTCCTGAGTTGAAAACTTTACCCCTAGACAGTGTCAATGCAGTCAATTTAAAGTCCATTAAAGGACAGCAAGAATGGTGGACTAACTTGGATTGGACAAACAATGACGAGGTGCATCAGCGATTGCAACCCATATTTGTTGTTTCCAATGAGTACTTTTCTTAAATATTTTCTTTCATGCTGTTTGAACCATATTTGTTGTTTCCAATGAGTACTTTTCTTAAATATTTTCTTTCATGCCGTTTGAACTTCAAAAGTAAGGCGTGTTTGTTTGTCTTTCCTTGCAAGAAACTGGAGAAAAAGGCGGCTTGTATTGTATTGTATTATGATTTATTGTGTGTTTGTGACTAAAAAGTTCTTAGACTTGGAACTGAGTCCATTAGAATATGCAATATGTGGAAGAGTTGAAAGAGTACCATGTGCTAGAGTTGAAAGAGTACTAGTAATGTTTTTTCATTTAAACTTATAATAAAAAATATTCTTTTATTATTATCTAACACATACAAGCGTATCGACTTTGTCTTATTAAAAAGAATGTCATCCTTTTATATCTCAAAGTGATCACTAGCATCAACATGCTTTGTTGGCTCAATACTTAAAGTGCAATAGTTTTTGCTAATACTCCTAACCATTGTTGGCTCAGTCAGAAGGCTTCCGTCTAAGTAGGTCAAGCACATCAAGCTTATCGATCTTAGCAGCAAGTATAAAGTCATTTTCTGTCAACCCACCTGCAAGAACATGAATAAATTAGATAAATCCTTGTTTGTGGCATTCTATGTATTGGGTAATAAATTTAAGAAAATAGATGTCTAAAACAACAAAGAAAAATCCTTTTGAACCTCCAAATAACTGTTGATCTTAAAATAAGGGACATCTACTACAGATGCAAATGAGTTGAATAAGTAGCTATAGCGAGGGACTTTAGCGATAAACACAACCAATATCAATGATTTAAGTGATATATCATAATATTTTTAGGGTACAACTTGTACAAATTTAGTAAGAAAATGGAAAGGAAGACAGAAAAGGAGGAAAAATTCGATAAAGCATAATTAACAAGACTGTGGAAAGGAGTATTTAAGAAAAATATTGCACAATTTCTGTTCATTCCAATTGAAATATATCCCTATGAAAATGGATGACATGAAGAGAAATTGATACACGATTCAACTAACTTACCCATTTGTTTGACGTTGAAAATGCATAACATTGATGAAGGTGTCTCTATGATTCAAATCTTTTCTCTCATTGTCTAAACGAGTAAGATGAATGTAATATTCAAAATATACAATTTTTTTCCCTTTGGAGGTTTTACTATGAGAAAAAAAAAATCAATTTTCATCTATTATTTTTATTTTTAATTACAAAATAATGTTACTTTTTATTTTATTTTATTTTTAAAAATAAAAACTAACTTTTTGGTTCAAAGTAAAGTGACTTTAAACTGAAATTTCAAGTGTCTCTTTTATTCACTTTGTGCTATCTTTTATAGGGGTGAATTTCAAACGTGAGGGAAACAAACACATGGTACTCTGACATTATTTCTTATCTACCAGCTTCTGATTAAAGAACTTAAAAGTTGAACAATGAATAATTCATACCAATAGCATGAGTCCAAATCTCTATAGTAACATTATTCCAGCCAACAAGGTGAAGATCGGGATGATGACCTGCATTATAAACATCTTGTATGTACCCTTCAAAATGAGATCAGTAACAAAATGAAAACAGAACACGATACCTTCACTTTCAGCAAGAACAGCCACTATCCTAAAAAAATCCAGTCCCTTGGAGAAAGTCTTTACTGTCCATGACCGCCTCAGCTTCATGACACCAGCATCGTTTACCAAATTCCACTCAGCAACCTAACCACTCAATATCAATATCCAAGACCATGAGTCATGAGACTTAAAAAACCTTGAATTGACAGATAAAAAAACCTGTGGCATTAGAGTCTGTGCTGAATCCTCACTCATGGGTCGTAATTCCTTCAGATTGCATGGCACACATTTCTTATCTGTCAGACCTAAGGAACAACAAACGAAAGTTCATTACACAGCAAGAACTATAAATTAGGGATGGCAATGTAGTCTTTCGCTTGTTCTGGCTTTTGGTCCGCCAAACACAGCTCGAGACAGACTAATCCGCATAACACTGATAGAATAATAGGTGTGAATTGAAAAGTTCTGTTTTACCACAAAAGAACAACCGCACAAGAGAAAAAAGCCAACTTAAATTTGTGTATCAAGGGTTTTGCAACATCAACTAGAGTCACATTTCACAACCAATCGCTATTTCATTCAACAGTATCTGTGTTGTTCGCCACATACTACACAGTTTTCGAGTCTTGCAGTGATGCAAATGTTGTAAATCTAAGAAGAGAGATCCAATTTGATGAAACTCAAAACATGGCCTTTATGCATATCATTATCATGACTAGTCCCGGAACTATATGTGTTTAAATAGTAACATTCATGCAAAAAGTGGAAGTGAATAAACCAAAACAAATTCAATAAGCGATGAATACACACACACACATATATATATATAGAGAGAGAGACACGAAGAAAGCAGGAGCATATGAGGTAGATTGAAGGAAAATTGAGGAAGTTATTTAATGCAGGAACGCACGTGTAAGCGATATACGAGAAGCGGCCATGTCTTAGGCTGGAGAGAAGCACAAGGAAATCGGAATCGAAATGAGAATGAATGTGCAGAGAAAATGGATGAAACAATGCGCTGCGGAGAGGGCGTTGCCCTTCTTTGCTTGATCCGGAAACGGTGCACTGCCACGCGGCACCTTAAATTATGTCATTGTTTTTGCTGTAATAAGTTAAAGTTAATTTTTTTTTTCGTAATTATCATTCATTTGGCACATATCTATTTTTTTTTTTGTTAAATATTTATAAATTTTGATAACTAAATCTTATATTTAATTAGTCTTTCTCCGGATTTTATAGTTTTCAATGTGTTCTCGTTTGATTTTTTACCGTCAAAATAATATTTAATTCTTCATGGAAATGCGATTAAGGTATATATGTATAGTAAGTGATATATTTGTTTAAAAAATAATAAAGTTTATGACGTCACTCTTGATGTTTTATTGGAGTGCTTTATGAGTGGCTTAAAGCCTGACACTTGTGAGGATGAGGTTGCTCAGAACCTAACTTCCATGATTCGTATGTTGTTTCCCTTGCCAAGTTATATGAGGAGAAGAACCTTACAACATACAAGATCCTTCCCGAAAGCACGTACTTCACCATCCAATATCCAACCTATCCAGTTCAAATACAAAACGACAAATGTTAAGAAAATGTAACCTTCATATGCGTAGAGAAAATGAGTTATGCTCTACATGTGGTGACAATTTCTCATTATGAGTATCCCAACAAACAATTCTTTTATGTTACGAGTAGGGGAAGAAGATGACTTTTCCTTGATATACCTAATTTTGAAGAGAATGCAAATAGAAGAGGTACCATTAAATCATTTGTTTTTTACCGTACAATTTTAAGGCACTATCAATAGACTTACTCTTTATGTTTTGTTAGATTGGGTAGTTCACGAATTGTCTATTGGCTTAAACTTTCTATTAAGCACGTAGGAGTGATGATATAAGGACATGGTCTACAATTACCTATATATTTGTTATTCATTAGAGATGTATATATCGTATTAAAATCTATTTGACTAGTGCCTGGGGTTTCACATGTGAACATTTCAATCAATAAATAGAATAAAAATTTATTTAAGATTGTAAGTGTTAGGTATTTAAGTGTAGTCTAAATTTTATATTGATTAAAAAGAAGAAAGTTAGATAATATATAAGAAAAAATACCTATAAACTTACTGTGTTAAAGTTTTGAGTTGAAAGTGGTGTCATTATCTCCTTTAGGTAGTTTGGCTCATTTTTCATTCTCACGAGGTCTCCTCGGTTATGTCCTTTCAGATTCTCCTATTGGTTATGTCCTTCCAGATTCTCCTAACAGTAAGATCCTTCCAGATAAGTAACTACTTCTATGGAAGAAGATGTATAATTTAGGTCCTTCTAAATTCTTCAACTATTTAAATACAAATTTAGTTTATGAGCTTGTCTTATTTGAAAATAAATAAAAGAAAATTAAAATCACATATCATGAGTAAACTTCAATTATCCTAATGATTAAGCTTGAGCACTTTATAAAGATGAACATAATTTATCTTTTTTCGTAAGGTACATAATGTATAATTTTTTAAATTTGCCAATAATAATAAAGATCGAATATTTGTCATTCTTTGTCAGTGATAGTCTTAAAACAAAGTTTATAAAAATGTTAATGCAAAAATAATCAAAGTATACGTATAAGCAAGAGTCTGTATATAAGTTATATTGTATATAAGTTATATGACATTATTTTTGATTTTTTCTTTCTATAAACAATTAAATGATTACATGTTTCATACTAGACAATAAAAATGCTTATACAATATTTTTAAAACCTTTTATATTCAAAATGTCTCATTATGATATCTTCCTGCCTCTTTCTTATCAACAAATCTCTTATTAAAACACTTCACATATATAATTTTTTTCTTTAAATAATTAATCATTATGTAAATTGCTATTCCACTAACTCAATTATTAAGAAAGATGAAATATTGTATTTAAAGAACTTGAAATTGCACTAAATGAGACTCTAATTTTAATATTATTAAAATTTTTAAAATTTTATCTCTAGACTGATGTTGATATTCATGTTCATGTCCATACGTTCAAGTAGTTGTTAGTGTAAAAAATCATTCAATTTTTTTCTTCTAAATAAAATAACTCCACATTTTGAAAAAAAAAAGTCAACTAACATTATATAATTATACGTCATCACAAAAGTATTTCACTAAAAATACTAAAAATGATTTGGTATGTAAATGTTTTAACATTTATCACCCAGCTAAGCATAAGAAGAATACTAATTATTTCACTAGTAATCAGTTAGCATGTAAAATATGTTAATAAAATATCTAAATATCAAACAAAGGACTAGTAATATTAAATATGTTGATATATTTTCATATGAATGACATGTTATTGAGTTTGTTGTGATAAAAAAATAATTAATTTTATCATTATTGAGAAATTATCTTAATTAGATAATAAAGAGAGAGAAATTAAAAATAACAAAATAGAGCTAAATGAAAAAAATATGTAAAAATTGTAATTAATTATATTTAATTATAACCTACTTTCACACTTAATGAATATATAAAATCTTGCATAGACATTAAGGTAATTTAGAAAAGTAATAATATGAAATTAGATGGATGGTGTGGATGTAATGGAGAAAGAATTGTTCCAAAGAAAAAAAAAATAGAAAAATAAAGACAATGAAAAGAAGATTTTGTTTGAAAACGCCTAATAATACTTATTTACTACATTTTAATCTAGTGTCTATATATATATATATGTATATA
>Ga0123340_1001668_pt1 | contig 18844 bp, 10 predicted proteins | sample SirMexnodulemix_FD_89961 | JGI IMG/M metagenome (GOLD analysis project Ga0123340, IMG submission 89961) | Root nodule microbial communities of legume samples collected from Mexico - Siratro Mexico nodule mix | ecosystem: Host-associated > Plants > Roots > Nodule | place: Mexico: Nepantla... | reverse complement strand
CGTATACACTACATATATATTTATTAATTTTGTATTTTTTAAAAAAATTATTTCAAAATTTTAATTCACCGATAACAACAAACATTCACAAAATTTTAATTTCCTTCAATTTTTAATTCTAAAATTATTTAAATTTTCTGTAAAATGAAATTATATTTCACTAATGTAATTTTGTAACTTTTTTCCTCTCTTAAACCATGTCAGATTTACCCTCCCCAATTATTTCATATTTTTTCTTTACTTTGTTTTTCATTCCTGTTTTCCACTTACCACGTAACAAACAACTAAAAGCCAGTAATCCCCTCCAAGCCACTGAGAAACCAGTTCTAAAACCAAATTCAGAATTTCACTCCCCGAAAACCAAATTCTTACTAACTATACCCATTTCTACACCTCCCCTCCTCCACCTATAGGAAAAAATAAAATAAAATTCTTCCCAAAATTTCACTCCCATAAACTAAATTCTGATAGATTTTTGTTGTGGACGATGCAAAACAATTAGAAATTCAGCTCTATAGTAAAATAGTAAAGGATGTATTCCAAAAAATGAAATCTCAACGAGTGGGGAAATCTTTCTTTGCATCAGTGCTATTCTAGAAAAAAAATTCTGATTCTGCACGAAGATCTCAAAGCAAGGGTAAAAACGTAAATTCTCAATTTCTCACTTTAGAAACCTATAAATTATCAAAACACACCCAATTTATTTGCGTATGACATAACAGTACATTACAGTACAGTACAACAACGGTGAACACACAATCAAAAGTCACACGTTATCCAAAGTGGTTCCGCAAACTCGCCCTTCAACTTATCCCAATCCTCGCACTCACCTCCACCACACAAGAGCAAATCCCCATGCTGCCACGTGGGCGTTCCATTCTCATAAGCATTACACGTCAGCCTCCTCAACCCACTCCCATCCACTCTCACCACATACAGATCCCCGTACGGCTGAAACTGGTTCGGCAACCCAATCGGCTCCGCCGTCACGCCACCCAAGTTCGCTGTAAAAACCAGCCACTCTCCGTCGCCGCTGAAGCACACGTGATTCAACCTCTCCCTCTCACCCTCCACCCCTTTCGCCACCTCCACCCTCCGCAACCCGCTCCCATCGGGCCTCACCACATAAATCCCAAACACCTCGCTATTCTTCGGGTCATGCCTGTTCGACGAAAACGCTATCAAATCCCCTTTCGGGGACCAGCACGGCATCGTATCGATCCACGCCCCCTCCGTCAACCTCCGTAACCCGCCGTTAAACTCTCCCTCAACGCTGTCAACTATGTACAAGTTCTTATGCCCCGTCCTTCCAGACCGGAACACCACACTCTTCCCGTCAGGGGAGCACGAGGGAAACGCGTTGTTCCCCGTCTCCTCTCTCGTCAGAATCGTTAGCTTAAACGGAACCTCTTCACGGTCGTTTGTTAAATGATCCGGGTCGAATTCAACACGACCGATTTGAACCGTTTTGTAAACGGACTCGAAGATTGGACCGATGGAGGTGTATATCACGTTCTTTTCCGTTGGGCTCCACGCGTTGTGAAAGCACGTTCTTCCTTTGAGTAAAGTCCAGCGCTTAGAACCGTTTAATCTAACGATTTTAACTCCGCCGCTAGCGTCTAATGTGTGATTGAAAGCGATGAAATCGCCGTCGGGGGAGAAGCTAGGAAACGAACCGTTCAGTCTGAGTAACTGTATATCGCGAACTGGAGAGTGAACTTTATCGAGGTGCGGATAGTTTGACTCGCCCTGAGTCGACTCGCCTCTGAATCGGTGGTACCCGAGATGGCGAGAGTCCAACGAGACGAACGGGTTATAGTGGTGAAAATTAGGGTTTATATCTTCGGTAATTCGTTGGAACGTTTGCGATTCGAGATCGAAAATCTCTACGTGCCGGAAACCGCTCTCTTTCCGGCGAGTTGCGACGGCGATGCGCTTTCCGTCGTGGAAAGCTGCCGGAGTGAAACAGTGCAACCCCGGGGGCGTCACGCGAATCGGCGAGTACGAGTTTTCGGATAAAGATAGGTCATCACAATCGTTTAAATTGACGCGGAAGATGCTCCACCATCCATCTTCGGCGATTTTGTGGAAGAATATTGTTGAATCTTGCGACCACGTTGGCCAGCCCCCGTGTTCGCTCACACTGACTCGTTTTCCAGGGTCGGCCTCGGGGAACACGACAATCTCCGTTTGGAGTTCGCGGAAATCGTTGGTCTGCCAGCGGCGGGAGCGGTAGGATGCGACGGCGAGGAATTTGCCGGTGAGGGACACGGCGGGGCTGTAATCCACCTCGCCGCGCGGGGTGAGTCTCGTGACTTTGGCGGTGACACCCTGCTCGACGGCGGAGGAGTAAACGGCGCTCCAGCTGGTGAAAACGGCATCAGGTTGCTCGTGCGTGGAAACGAAGTAGAGCTTTTCGTTTCTGATAACGGGGCGATCGAGGAATGGAGCGTTGGGGAGAAATGATAGAGGCTGGGGTTTATTATTGGGTCGGGTAATGTAGAAGCGGGGCGACCCGGTACGTTCAGAGACGAAGACGACGTCGTTTTGATGACTAATGAATTGAGCGTTGAAGTTAACTGAAAGACCGTCAGTAAGGCGGTGGTCTGCGGAGGCGTGAGGCGGAGGGTGGTGGTGGTTGAGGTCGACGGAAAAAACGTCGAAACCGTATTGGGTTCTTCCTACCGTGTTAAATACGATGTTTCCCGCGGGTGGCAACATTGGAAGTGAGTTAGTGTTAAGTGAAGTGGTTCTGAGTAAAGTTGAGTGGATTTGTTGAAGTTTGGGTGAGGGATTTAAAACTGTTAGCATTGCACTTTTGCGTCGGCCATGACGTAGGATTCTCAACATCTCAGAACCCACATTTGAACTTTGAAGGAGCTTTTCGGATAAAGGTCTGTGCTCCTTTTTAGTTTTTAAATCTTAATTTATTCTTATTTAATTCATTTATTATTTTAATTTAAAAACAAATTAAACTATGACGGTGAAGAAACATTTCATCTAGAAATAGCCAATAAGAAAAGCCGGAAAAGAATAATGGAACTCATCTCACCGTTCCCACGTGCTCCACATGATTCCACATAGGATCGATAATCCTTTTTACTATAAAAATAAAATAATCGCAATACTTTTAAATAAAAAAATAAGTTTTTTGTTATTGTGCAAGAAGGTTGCTTTTTCATTTCGTTATTATATTTTTTTTTCAAATTTAAAACTAATGATTTCAGAGTGAATTTTGGTTTTCGTTTTATATTGTTCTTTAATTTTAATCTTCTAACATTTGAAATTGTGATTTTTTTCTATTGTTGAAAATATTTTAAAATAAACACAAAATCTTTATTTGAGAAGGGATGTAAAATACTTTTAGGTATCAAATGTTCACACAGCATTGCATATAATTATTTCCTACCTAAAGTTTGATAATATAAAATGATTATTATCTATCGTCTATATATTAAAATACTAATTTAAATATTGCTCTCGAACTTAAAACTTTCGGAATCTGTTAAGATTAAAAACAAAGCTTCGTTCAAAATTTACTAATTTTTACATAACTTAAAATATTTTTATAGAAACTAAAATCAAAATTTACTAATTTTTACCTAACTTAAAATATATTTAAATTATGAAATTTGTTTATTTTAAGAAGAAGGGCAAAAAGTACAGCGATCGATGGGAGTAGGTATGGTGTTTAATAATTTTTTTTGTAGTGGGTATGTTTTTTTTATTAATTGTGACTTGTTATACAAATCAAATAATCGTAATAGGTAGATATATTATTTAGATTTTTTTCATAAATAATATGTTTTAAAAATTTAATTTTTGAAATGGACTCGAGAATTTTATTTTCTCAAATAACATAGATAACTGTTCATAATCTGAGTAGAATTTTACTATCGACAGCCAAATTGTTAAAGGTTTTCAGATGCCAGACATCCAAAAATAGATGTGACAATTCAACTTTCTGAGAAGGAATCTTTATTTACAAAATTTTCTAATTTTCCTACCTCCCTTCACCTAAAGCAAAACAAAAAGATACAAAAACAAAATCTCAAAAAACTTTTAAAATTTGGCCATTATGAATCGAATCATGATGAGATTTCAAACGATGTCAAAAACCCAAAACAAAAGTGGAAATTCGATTATTCGAAAATCGAATTCTCATCATCAATAGTAACAGGTGTTGTATGGAAAATAAAGTTTCCTTGTGTTCATTTTTGGATTTTTTAAAAATGTATTAGTTTTGGAAATTTTTCATATTATTTATGGTACAAAATTTTATATTTAAAAAAAGTTTTGTAATTGTCACACACACACACACGTATATATAGATGAAATTCTTTTACTCAAATACTTCTAAAACATTCTTTTCTTATAGTGTTAACAGAGTGTATTTATCTAAAAAATATAGATTAACATATAACTTAATTTATTTTATAAATATAAATACATGATGTATTTGATATAAAATAATTTCCACGATTGGATAAAAAGGTGTTAAAATATATTTTCTCAGACTATAATATATTCTTATACTATACATCAACCTATTATTCTTCCCAAATCTATTATGAGATAGCACCTGTTATTTACCTCGATTATAAGCTCTCCCACCCAAAATCATTTTGTGCAAACCAAAAAATAGGTGGACTTTCTTTTCTTTTTTTATAAGATAATAATAAGATTAGTATTTGATGACACAATAACATTACTGATTAAAATAAATAATAATAATAAATTTAATATTACTAATAAGATGTAACAAAACAAAACCTAATTAATACAATTAAATAACAACAATTATAGTAATAATATTTACATTAGCCAATAATGTTTGAACTTTTAATTACCTGTATAATTAATATATTAATAATAAATGAAATTAAACTCCTTTTCTTGTATTTTGTTTAACAATGTGAATGGAGAGATTCGGCCCTGGAATGTAAGACGGAAGAGCCAACCTTTTTATTATTTTATCTGTCTTGGTGGACAAGCACAGAGCTTTGCGTCTTTGATTTGAAGACGTTCTTGTCTGTTCCAATTAACGTGGACACCATCAACGTTATCTGTTCCTACTAACGTTCTTGTCTGTTCCTATCATCAAGGGAAAACACTTGCTATTTGAAGCATTTGTTTTGGAATTCGTATCCGTAAAACATAAAATACAAATAATTTTGACTACAGAATTATTTGAGCTGGAGAGAATATGTAATTAAGGCTTGGATAATTTTACTAAATTTTATTTTAGATTTGGATAAGATCGGATCTAAATTTTAGATTTAAAACCAAAAAGTTTGTTTTGCATAATCAAACATAAATGATAATTATATGCAAACAAAATACCTTTAACATAAAAGTATGAAACATTTGGAAGATCTATATTTAGTATGAAGAATAAATCATAAATTTTTTTAAATCTTCTAACAAGTATAAATATATAAATTAATTGTCTAGAATATAAAAAAATGACCAAAAATACTAAAAACATTAAGAAACTTGTAATAAATGAGAAATTTTAGATATTTTGATCCTCCACTCTCCTTTTAGGTATACACATTTCTCTTTTCATTCTAAACAACTTTCAATTTTATTCATCTTAATCATGAGTTTTCTATAAAAAATTACTAAGTATTTGAAGTTTTTCTCTACTAAATTATTATTTCAAAATTTATAACTATTCTATTATATACAATAACTCTAATATCAAATATATATTACAAAAAGTTATCACAAAAAATTGGGTAAAAAATTAATTTCTAGTTATTTGTGATGATTTTTACAAAATCAAGTGAATAGTAAACACAAAGTATACCAAAAATGGATGCAACAAATTCAAAATAGGAAAAGTGAATATGATAAACAAAATAGTAAGCAATAAAACAAAATAATAATAATAAATTAGAAACACAAAATCAATCAAAACAAAATGGTCATTGTCTTGGATTATCATACCTTTAACACGTTATCCAATAATTTTAGGTTTATGTAAGCCTTGAAGAAGCTCTATTTGAGAGCTTCTAGCCTGTTTAGGAGAACTTGTATTCTTCCAAACATATTATCTACGATCTCATTGTCCATTATGGTAAAAGACTCATACTACCATGTGAGGGTGACAACTCTCTTTAATTGAACATCTTCATTGTCCTTTTAGTTGATATTCACAGAGTTCTAGATCTCCTTGGTAGTCTACAACGTGTAACCTTTTTTATATTCATCTTTAGGTAATGCATAAATTAAAATGCACAATGCCTTGTTGAGTAATATGGAGTCAAACTCTTTTCGCATTTGGACTTCTTTTAAAGCTTTGATAACAATATCTTTATAAAGATTTGGTTCAGTAAAAATCTATATTTAAAAGTTTCTATACCTCTAAAGGCAATAAACAATGTGGGGGTTGTAAAGTTTAGTGGTACAAGATCATTTGTCTTTACTAGAGTTTCTGGCTAGACAGTCTCCTACATCAATTTGACTTCCAGCTCCTAACTAAATCATTGTGCATGTGGAACTTTGCAACTGTTTGGCACAACCTCTTTTTAGAAGTTAGTTAGACAATTTTAATTGTATAAATAAGACCATATAATGAACAATTATCTTCACCTTAGAGTTGAGAGTTCACTAGTGAGATAGACTTTGTGTTGTAATCTCATGTTCTCTTAATTAATTTCTAACTATGAACATAGACTAGGTTTCAGTTGAACCACATAAATTTCTCTGTGTGATTATTAGCTTACTTTGCTTGTTTACTTTCTGTCAATTCTTGAAGTTTCTTTTGTTATCATCTAACATTTGTGAGTGGTAGATGATATAATGAATTTGTGTCTATTTCCCTACAATCTCCCTAGTTATAATAGACCATAATTGATAATAAGTGGACTTGATGTACATCCCATCTCATCATTCCAAAAGGGGTAGTTCTCTCTTATAAACGTTGATGACCTTGCAAGAGATGCTCTCCCGACAATGAATTTCCTTCCCATCCCTATCATGTAAATCTTAACTCTAGACATAATGAGACACTCAACCCTTTAGATGTCGAACTTTGATACTAATTTTGAAAACGTGCCAAATACATAAGAAGGAAGGGTTGAATTGTATATTTAAAACTTTTTGAAATTTTTGCAAAGTATCATCTGATGATACATAGTCAGACAATAGTTTTATGTGATAGATGATCTGTCAAAAGCTTTTCTAAAACTTGGTTCATAAAACTCTCTTTCTTTTGTTAGGGCAAAGGGACAATATGCAATGAACAATAGATAAAGGGAAAAAAATATTTACGTTGTGTTTTTATATTGAATCATGCCTTAACAAAGACTATGTTAATCTTCAATCAATAGATTGACTTTCATTAAGTAGACTAATGTTGAGAAGATACAAATGAGTATTATTTGGAATGTAGCTACTCCTAGCTAAAAATCCTAGTATTATTTGGACAACAAGCACTCCTAACTAAAAACTCGAGTATTGTTTGGACTACAACTACTCCTAGCTAAAACCCTGTGTATTATTTAGAACTCATCCATTCTTGACTAACCCACTGAGTATTGTTTGAAACACAACCACTTCTAACAAAAATCATTATTTAGAACTCGTTCATTATTGGCTAACCACTGAGTATTGTTTAAAACACAACCAATTCTAACAAAAAATGAGTATTATTTGGACAACAACCAATCGTGGCTAAAATCAGAAGGTTTACAAAGCAAGTGAAGTAAGAGATGAAAAGTCGCTTATTAATAGAGAGGTTACATCTTAAAATGGATACAAGGTTTGGTTCACTCTTTTAAGTTTCTCTCAAACACGAACCATGTTCTTCCTTACAACTACAAAGCTTAAGGATAATTTAACATCTCGTTTTTGTTACAATACTTTTGTTGACCTTCTTTCTTTAAAATTATCTTATATATAAATGCTCATTACACATCCTTTGTAGTTGTTGTGAGGATCTTCTTCTACTAAAACTTCTTCTTGAATTTGAGCATTTTTTAAACTTCGAGATGTATTAAATTCTCTTGACTTAGCATTGAATGTTTGGTTTCTTTAGCAACACCTTTGCAGCATGGCAGAGCTTTACAAACCAAGGTAGGTGGCTTCTCTTCATCTTTTAAGCAAGACACATAGCGTGACACAATTGTCGGACTCTACAACACTAATATCTTCCTTATTAATAAAATTCGTTTGCATGAAGCAACTTTCAACACATTCTTCTTGAATGAACAAAGAAGTGTATAAACCCACATACTACAAGCATAAAATAAACATTTATTAAAGTTTGACATGCACTACGAAATACTTTACACATGTGTCTGTTAGACGGAATATACTTATTGCTTGTTTAAACTAAAGCTTATCATACGAGTATGGGAACAACACTTTGCAACTATCAAAACGAAGCACAATTTAAACAAAACTTACATGTGTCTAGCTGCACAACTTGTGTCTGTTAGGCTAGAATGGATATTCTGCGTCTGACATGATCTAATGTATATAAAATTATGTTTTATACTTAATTGTTTAAGCGCACAATCAAAATAAAAAAAAAGTTGAACTTGGATCTAATAGGATGTCTTGTTGGCACAATTAACTAGATAGGCTCATGATTGATCTAATAAGAATATCATTTCCTAGTAGGATTTGTGGATCTTCCACTCGTGAAGCTTTCAACGATTGTATTCAACTCACCCAAAACAAAGCTTTTATGTACAACATTGTTAGTGTGGTGTTGGTCAATAAGAAGAGTCTTATCAATGATTTTGTTACCATCCTCTATTTTTTACCTCTTGTACATTGACAAGTGTCCCTCTTTAACGAGTTTTTCAATCTTCCAAACCTGTTTGAAACACTTCTTTATGTTGTGCTCATAGACACAATGGAACTCACATCATACATTACTATCACTAACTCACATCATACATTACTATCACTGCCTTGTTGCTTATCAAATCTAGTTAGGAATCACAAACACTTTATTGTGTTCACATCCTTCAACAACTCTCTTTTCATCACAATAAGAGGTGTTGATTCAAATTCTAGATAGCCATTATGGTTATCATACAGTTAATATCATGGTCATTAATTTTGTTTAAAATTAAGGAGTATCATTCTTATAGAACCATCCCAAGGAAATTCTTACTAGAAGAAACATGCAAGCTCTCCTAGTTTTCTTCGACCCATTTCCTGATCTTGACTCCCTTAATCCCAATTTGTGAAGCAACTTGGGAGTTGAGCTCTTCCATGTTTGCTACTATCTTTTGTATCTCAACTCTCCTGATTGACTAGTTCAAAGCTTTTTAAAGAAGGTGTCAATGAAATTCCCTTCCATTGGCCAGGGAATCTTTACAGTAATGCTGCAAAAACATAACATTATTCTTTTCAAGAGGTTCATATTTTAAGGTGGTTTAAGCTTTTTAGTTGTAAATTGGGCCACAAAGAAATCCTTGAAATAGGAAATGAGGTGTTGACAAGCACTAATGCAAAGTTAGACTACCACGTCACACATTTTACGTCAGCAAAAAAAGTGCACTAATATTTTTGTAAACAAGTGCAAATTTTTTACGTTAGAGGCTTTGGTGTTTAACATAAAAAAACAATATTTATGTCAGGCTTGTATACATTTAACACAAATATCAAGTTTTATATTGGATCCCAAAAGTGTCTCATGTAAATTTTTTTACATTAGGGCAATATGCTTCTTCTTCCTCGCACTTTCTTGGCACGATTCTCCCTTCCCCATTTATTTTGGATTTAAATCCTACAAACTAGTACCCAAAAATGGAAGTAGAGAAAGACAAAAAAAAAATGATAGAAATGAAAAACAAATTTCCTTTCCTATTCCCAACTCAACCATTATGTCTGTGTTACCTTCGATAACTAACACTATTTGAGAAAGTGGCCACTCTAAAAAATAGAGCAAACCCTTTCTTGCTAGCATGTCAGTGCTTCAGCTTCCTCACCTCCCTCATTGCCGTTCTATATCATCGTTAATGTTCTCTTCACCATTCATTCCTACAAATATGCATCCAACATAACACCTTTTCTCTCTCTCTCTCTCTCACACAATTTTTAATCTCTGCTTCTCACTTTTCATTGCCTTCTAATATAAGTGTGTTTTGTATTTTCAATTGCACATTCCATTGTTAAGTTGTTATCATAGTGGCTTTTGTAGTCCTCGCCTTGTTGAGCATCTTGCTGAGCCATCAAAACAAAGGAAGAATGGAGATTAAGAGGGAAAAACTTTATCCTAAGAAAGAGAAAGAAGAGTAGTGGTAGAAGAAAATGGAATTATGTTGGACCATATGGTTGATGTAAATTTATGTCTTCCACATCCATGTCGGACTCTTGCCTAATGTAATTAGTTCTAAATATTTGACATAAAAGACTTCTTTTGTACCAGTGAAGAACTATCACTAACACCTTACATTGAAGTTCATACAACCTATCGCTAATTAACATCTTGTTTTGTTTTTAGATGTCAACTCAAATATTAGTTGAACAAATTCATTTTAGGGAGCATATAATGGATATAAATTTGGCTCATTCATGACCTCCATTGAAATCGATTGAAAATGTTGTTGTTCAATTATTGATTAGTATTTCATTCTCCCATAATTGGTGATTTATGCTTTTAGAGTTTATCATAATGCTTCTTGTACTCTTAAGGAATCTTCCACTCATTGTTTATGAACTCCTCATCCTTGTATCAATCATTTGTCTAGACTCTTTTATTTTGTTATTGCAAATCATTCAATATTATCAAAATATGTTACAACATATGAGTATCTTCATCATTATTCTAAATGTGACATAATGTTCCTTCAACTTTTCTCATTATTCTAGTGTGAGACCAATTTTACTTGCCAAAATGTTCTAGTTAAAATCTATGGATTTAATTGTAAGTAAGTGCGACAGCTAATATCATTGTTATTGTCATGCTCCTCAAGTTATCATATTTTAAGGGACTTACCTTTGTTGCTACATATAGCATATGGTGAAACTCAATAACTTTTCCGAATCTACATGCTCGATGACACTTAATACTAGTCTTAAATCAAAAGTACTTCATCTTCTTAGTCCTTGAATCGAGATATATATAATTTAGAATCAATTGAATCCCGAAAAATCTTATTTTAATTTTTTTAATCAACACTAATGAATGTTTCGACCTTGTAGATGTAATCTATATGTTTTATCGGAATAGTGGTAACGTGTTACCAATATCCGTCTAACTCTTCCTCAATATTCCCAAACCAAAATCAATCTTATTCTGATTGTTGTGTTTCTTCGAATATGAATCGAAGGTGTTTAACTTCATTCCATCAACATAAAACATCACTGTGGTGTTTAAAAACAAAGAAATGAAAAACTTTAAAACGTGTGCGAAGAAACCCATGAAACTAAATCGAGTTTAAGATCAATTGAAAGACGAAGGAAACAGGCATGCACAGAATTTCATATCTAGAATTCGAATCACCGTACACGTCTTTAATTTCCCCGAAATTGAGTGATAAACAAAAAATAAAAAATAGAAAACAACAAATGGAAACGCGCGCACCCACCCAGACGCATCTATCCACGTTGATTTTTCGAGGGAAAAAGGAAAGAAGCTAAAGAACAGAGACACAATTAGAGACGAAAAATTTAACCTTAAAAAATAACCTTTCGATTTCATGAGTCCAACATGTTTATTCATTTAGTTGTTCCCTGTCATCATGATCTTAAACTCCTCGAAATTTATCACGCCGTTGCCGTCACCGTCGACGCCGGCGATCATCTTCCGGCACTCGTCGATGGAGCACTCGTCGCCGAGGCTCGCCATCACCATGTGCAGCTCCTCCGCGGTGATGGAGCCGTTACCGTCGATGTCAAAAATGGAAAAAGCTTCTTTGAGATTCTCAAGAACCTCGTCGGGTTCCACACCCTTCGTGTTTAACTCGATGAACTCTTGCAAATTGATGTGCCCATCGCCGTCGCAATCAACGTCTTGGATCATTCTAGAAACCTCCTCTTCGGTAGGTTGTTGCCCGAGGCACTTCATCATGGACCCCAGCTCCGACGAGGAGATTCTCCCGTCGCCGTTTGCGTCGAACTTTCTGAAGACATATTCCAACTCCACCGCGACGGGGGCGCGTGAATGATTTTGCAGCAATGATAATGTTGACGATTCTGGCGGCGGCGGCGGCGGCGAGGATAACGATGGTAATGATGTTGTCGACGATGACGATGATGACTTTGACAACGTTGTTTTGGGCAGTTTCTTCTTCTTTCCGAAGAGAGATCTGAGGCCCATTATTTTTTTTTTTGGACGCGTGGTGGAGACAAACGCCGAAGAAAATCAGAGAAAGAAGTCCTTCTTGTGCAGAGAGGAGAATCTGTGAATGTTATTATTGGAAAGCGAAGAGGAGTGGCTAGTTTTTGTTTTTCTATATTAACTACCATTGATGCGCGATTCAAGCACTTCGAGGAATAGGGTTGTTAGGTTAAGACTACGTTAATTATCGTAAGAACGATGATACATACTTTCGCAATGTTTTTGGTTTCTACATGCAGTTTACAGCTAAATAAATTATTATTTTATTATAATATAATATTTTCTTATTAAAAGACAATCAATCATTATAAAATTGGAAATATGACGTAAACAGTAGTATCAAAAGATACTTATTTTTATCATGATTTCTTCATTCATCAGTCTCATTTCAGTACCTCAAGTGCAGATTAAGTTTGCATATAGAGCTTTAATTAAGTGCAATTATATTATAAATTTGGTATTTTAAACTTACTTTTTATTTAAAAAAATTGTTATATTAGATTTTTAATTTTTTTTTATCATTAAAAAGAAACAAATAAATAAGGAGATTATCCTTTCATATAAGGATCAGACAACAATGTATTTAAATAAGGATAAAAAAAAAGGTTGAACATTCAACAAAAAAAAAATGTTAATTGAAATTTAATTAAAAATACATAAATTCATAAAGTGTATAAAACTTAATTAAGTTTTCCTTTTAGTGCCAATACAACATCAATTTTTTTTTTCTTTTATATATTTTAATGAAACGCTTCCTTTGGGTTACAATGAATTTGGAGCCGTTCTTTTTAAATTTGTTGTGGAACCGTTTTACTTTTAATTGCTGTTGGATGATTTGTAAAATAGTAATTGTGGTTATAATCAATAAAATTACAATTAAAAGAATTAATGTAATTTTAAATATAATAACTGAAAAATATAAAAATAGTTAAAAAGAATTAGAGTAACTATCGTTATATTTGGACAATCAACAAATTTTTATACCTATCAACAATCATCTTACCATTCATCTTCTTTCTTCTTTTTCTTTATAAATATAAAAGTTTATTTTATAATAAATATATTATCCATGAAATAATGGGTACAATTTTCAAAATTTGGTTTCTCTGACTCTAAAATAATAAATTATTTTTTCTAAATATCAAGTTTACTTTTTGTCAATTAATTAATAGTATAATATTTTTTAATATTACTATTATATTTATGCAGTGATAAGCTAATCATATTAGTAATGACGTGCTTGATAAAATTACCTAAATAAAAATTATGTTTTCAACTAAAATAAATCAAATTTTGTTTTAGTACACCAAATATTCTCCTATTATTTAGGAGTTATGGTCTGTTTAAATACATCTTCCCCTCTTCATCCTTCTATGTGTCTTTTAAAAACAAAATGGTGACAAAGTTTCGAGCTCCAACTTGAATGTGATAATTGAACCTAATGATGTTATCTTAGCAGACTTGAAGTCGGAACATTGACATCGTATGTGGAACCTCGTTCCCTTAACCATTGACTGGGGGCCTTGTTGACTGGGGGTCTTATTATGGTACACAAATAGTCACACATCACTTAGGAGTCAAAATAAAGGTTCGTTTAAATACACTTTCTCTCGTAACCTTCTGAGACACCTTTTAAGAACAAAACTGTGATGGAGCTCAGAGTTTCAAAAGCTTTTAGAGGATATGGATAGAAAAATTCTATAAGGAAACTAATATCAAAACTATATTATTCTATCTTTGTGACATAATCAAATTGTCATCAATTCTGTTATTTTGTCTTTATGACAGAATCAGAGTGTAATATTTTTATTTGTTTTCTCTTTCTTTAATTATACCTACAATGGGTATACTAGTTGTATATATTCAACTCTTTACTTACTTTTGTTTTTAATAGAAGAAAAGAGATAATATTTTTATTCTCATATCTTTTGTTCTTTTGTTTATTTTTGTTCATCTTTTCATTTTATTTTATAATATGATACTTATTTCATAATATGATATCAAAGCACTGATTCCAAAGTTCTGATTGCTACATTTACACCTAGCTAAAATTGTTTATCTCTCACGAGACCCCTTATTATTCTTAAATATGATTTGTTCACTCAGTACACAACAAGAGAGACAAATTTTTGTTAATCAATCCAAGGCAATGATTGATACTAGCCATCATTGTGGAAAGTCTATAGTCATGATGGAAAGTCTATAGTCATTGTGGAAAGAAAATATATATGATTGATACATACATGCTATAGAGACTATGGTTTTCCACCTTGATTCAAGTTTAAAAATTAGAAAGTAGATTGTAATAATAATCAGCAGAATCATGAAGGTTCAAAGTCAAAAGTATATTATCAGCAAATTGGTTTTACTCCTAAGCAATATCAAATATTGTTAGCCCTTCTACAATAGTCTAAATCCAGTGGCAATGCTTCTAATCAATCAAATCTTTGTTATTCCTTCGAACATGACAACACACATTGATAACAAATTTCTTTCTTCTTTTAGTTGTTGGATTCTTGATAATGATGCTACTGACCACATTTGTTCATCCTTGACTCATTTCACTTCATATCATCAAATTAATCCTATCGGTGTCAAATTACCGAATGTAAATCAAGTGATTGCCAATTATTCTAGAAGTGTTTTTCTCAATCAAAATCATGACATAAATAATGTTCTGTATATTCTTCCTAGTTTCACTTTTAATCTTCTTTCAATAGCAAAATTGATTGATAATTTATAGTGTGTGAGACAAGACCTCTTTGAAAATGATTGGTTTAGTTAAGATGTGAGATATCAAGTCTTCACATATCACCAATACTGTCAATTTTATTACTAGTGATCTTAAAACCCTTTGACATTTTCAGTTATATAATTTTTCGTCTGATCCCATGATATAATTTTCTTAATATAAGATTTAACTCTTAAATCTTCAAAATATAATTTTTTTAATATAAGATTTAACTCTTAAATCTTCAAATCTTTTCTAGAAGATTCTGTATCAGGAGTTCTTCTTAATAATCCTATCAGACGATATAATTTGAAATATTAAATAATTTATATTTTCAAGCTTTCAAGTAATTTTATATTTTTGATAATATTATGCTTAAAAATTGGGATGTTATAGGAAACATTCCCGTCTTTTTCAGGTTGAGTGTGTATCACTTATGTCTCATATTTTCTTTTGTGGATGTAGGAAGAGTATTACTATGATGGACACTAAATGTTTTGACTCAAGATTAGAAAGACTGAGTCTCAGAGTTCAAGTGTCTCCCATAGGTCGGGCTTATTTCATTTGGATTTTCTCGAATCCCTTCTAGAGGGACCTTGGGATACCAGAACGTAACAACACTAATTGAAATGGAAAGTTTGAAGTACCCAAAAGTCAACTTTCCCTTTACTTTATTAATTCTAGGAGTTTCGGTAACAGAATGTATTCCGGTAACTTTGTTTGTAGCCACCAGACTGGGTTGTCCTATGGGTGACCAAGAGTTAGTATTGGTTCAAAGATTAAGTTGACCCTATTGTATTAAGAAATCATTGAAATCATTTGCAAGACATGTGTGTAAAATATTACTTCAAAAAAATTGTGTAATAAGAATAATAAAAAATTGGTTCAAAGATTTAGTCTGACATGTTAAGTTCGACCCTATTGTATTAAAAAATCATTGAAATCATTTGCAAGGCATGTGTGTAAAATATTACTTCAAAAAAATTGTGTAATAAGAATAATAAAAAATAATACAAGAATTATAATAATGTGAAAAATATAAAAAGTAATGAAAATATATTATCTAGACAAAACACAAATTTAAATACAAAATTAACTACACTAATAAATATGAACATAAATACTTTTTTCATTCTTATTTTAGTGTTACAAAAGAATTAAAAAATTAATATAAAGTACTTTTGTCATACTAAATTTCAAATGAAATTTCATATATTAATTTTGACAGTAGAAGAGGCCATTACTGGTTTGAAACTAATAAGAGAACATTTTATTATAAATAAGTTTGCACCTGGAAAAAAAAAAATCCTCAAAAGTGAGTTAAATTGAAGGCTTATGGACTCTTCTTGAGCAATCATCATACTATAGATGAGATAACTGCAGTATTTTAGGTTGACCATATAGCCTTTCTCGTTTACTGCCTATTAACATAAGTTTTTCTTTTTACTCCAAATCAATCTAAATCTCTCAAAGTACAACTTGCATTTTTTTCTTTTTCATAAAGAGACTCCTTAAATATGCTTGACCAAGTTAATCTTAGCTCATCTATATTTTGTATTCATCGAGATCTAGCGAAAATCTCACAAGTTCATTACATAAAAAAATACATGCATGTCCTAAAGATTGTATTGTATATATAAAAGAATTTGAAGATAAGAAGATATTTGTGGTGTAGATTGTCACGTTATAAAGTCAAAAATGGTCGTTAAGAGAATAATGATGAGGTGACAAGGATAATCTCCCTGCAAAGGTTTTTGGTATCTTTCACTAATTTCTATGCAAATGATGTTAAAAGTCTTAGGTGACACATAGATGTCACAAAATATGATAACATGTTTTATCGTCTATATGGTTCTTTTTCAATGAAACAACATTAACAAAGAATCTACTCAATTAGAGCTTTATTACATCAATCTTACATAACATGTATTCTAACTTCAAATGTTCTTAATTTATCAATGTCTACTTTGGATATAACATATTGAATGGTAGACCAAGTGCAAGATTATAGAATCTCATGTAAATATATATAAAATTATCTAGATTGCACACTTTTATGTTATTAACTTATATCTAATCATGTTTATTTTATTTTCTGAGTTTGACTACTACGTAATGTGGTGGATAAACCATCATTATGTAAATTAATATTGATAAAAATTGAAAACAAGTAATATATCATAGTCAACTAACACAGTAATAATTTAAATTATTAACTATTTATGAACTTAGATAACTTATATAAATATATTGCAGTTGTTTAAACGAGATATATTCACTAAACTTAAAAAGTATTGGATTATGTCAAATAAAATATGGAAAACTTTGTTTTGACAACCACAGCTGGCATACAACTAGTTGTCAACTGCTGATGTGGTTTAATTGTACACGTGGATAAGGGTAAAATAAGACTTTTCTTTTTCAATGACATTTAAGGTATTTTGTTATGAAAGGGCACAATTAGGTTTTAAGTATCTAAATTTAAAATTTGAAACATGATAGGAGTCCAGTGCACCCATTTGCATACGAGAGATTTCATGTGACAGTGGTTGCGGTGGCAAGCGACGGTGGAAGACCATCGACAGTGGCGAGCGACGGTTGTGAGCGACGGTGGTGAGAGAATCGACGTGGCGAGCAACGGTGGTCGAGAATCGACAACGGCGACAGTAGCTTTGGCGACAACAACGGATATGACTACAGCGGCGACAACAGCAGCAAATACGACAACAGCAACGACAACAACGGCGACAGCGACGGCGACGACAGCAGTGGCGAGATTCAAGAGATCTGATATTCAAACTCACTACTTCTCAACCCTTGACGGAATATGTTGGGCAACGTTTTAGATAAAACCCCAAACATGTAAACCTTAAAAATGACTCTCAGTGTCACGCTAGAATGTTTTTTACACGTCATTTATTTTGGTCACATCAACACCCCATAAGGTTGTAAAGTGGATGTGTGCCATGTGCGGTTGTCAAAGTATAACTACTTATAAAATATTTCATTAATATTTATAACACCTACCTACATAATATTATATTGGAAAACTTTGCTTTGACAACCACAGTTGGCATACAGTCAGATGTTAACTACTGACGTGGTATAATTGTACACGTGCATAAGGGTAAAACTGAATTTTTCTTTTTGAAGGACATTTAGGGTATTTTGTTATGAAAGGGCATAATTGGGTTTTAACTATCTAAATTTAAAATTTTTAACGTGATGGGAGTCCAGTGCACCCATTTGCATAAGGGAGATTTCGTGTGACAGTAGTTGCGGTGGCGAGCGACGGTGGGAGACAGTAGTGGCGGCAATAACAACTTCAGCGACACTAGCAGATATCACTGCAACGGCGGCGACAGCAGCGGCGACGACAACAACGACGACGACAGCAGTAGCGAGATTCAAGATATTTGAGATTCTAGGATTTTTTTTCATTTTGGTGTACATTTTTTATAATAATGCCCAAAATGGGCAGAAAAATATTTATTTACCAAAATGGACAAATTCTGCCAGCTAGATAGAATTTTATATTAAGAAATCCTTCAATGGAGGCATGACTGGTCAAATACAAGTGACATGGCGATTTGAATTATAGACATTAATTAAAATATCTCATTTCTTCCTAAACTCATCTCTCGACAACCATTTTTCATTTATTTGACACTATATTTGTTATATTTAACAATTAAAAAATAATTAAATAATAATAATTAACAAAATTGTAATAGAATAATTAAAGCAAACAAATTTATTTTAATTTAAAACAAAATAATATAATGATAATAAGAAGAAGAATTATT